>Ga0214543_1000194_pt1 | contig 90138 bp, 41 predicted proteins | sample CNSS2metaG_FD_160094 | JGI IMG/M metagenome (GOLD analysis project Ga0214543, IMG submission 160094) | Root nodule microbial communities from cowpea collected in UCLA plant growth center, Los Angeles, California, USA - CNSS2 | ecosystem: Host-associated > Plants > Roots > Nodule | place: USA...
TTTATTGTTGAATATACCTCATATTTTTATTATGTAATAATTAAAATAATATTATTTAATACAAAATGAACATGTATTATATATATATATATATATATATATATATATATATATATATATATATATATATATATATATATATATATAAGTTGTCCCTTTTAATTTAATCAAGAATGGCTTTTTCTTTTCTTTCTTTATATAAACTTTAACATATCTAACTGATGGGGTCCTTCATCCTAGTTGCATGAGTTAAAAAGGATAAAGACACTTCATGGTTAGACAAAAGTGCAAAGTAATATTTGTTTGACCTAATTTTTTATTATGTTTTATCCTTTTCCCTTTCTTTTTACCTTCCAATTTTGTAAGTAAAAAGAAGGATCAATTATTAATTTTTTATTTTCAAGAAGAAAAAGAGAAAGTAGTTATTGCTACTACCAACACTTCAATCCCATGGGACTTGTAGTTATGGTAACATCATACACATTGTATATGCATTTAATGTGACATAGGTCACACAACCTTTTATAAGAAAATTTCAACCTTTCTCTAATATACGTGATACATTTTAATGAAACATATAACATTATAGCATTTGATTAAAAATAAAAAACATAATTATAACATATTCAGATTCCATGTGTGCATGCTTTTATATATTTAATTTGTATGATTTAAGTTGTTAACTTTTTATTTAGTGTTGTAGTTTTACATTCTTAAGAGTTTAATTAACTGTCCAATAATAAAATTATTACATTAAAATTTGAAATAATTATTATAAAAATACCAAATTTATCACATACAAATTTGTATTAAAACGATAACACAAAAATTATTTAAAATATAAAAGCATCTGACATTAGATTCTACTATAATTAAAAATTATCTTTTGTATCAAAAAGAAACAAAATGTAATATGTATGTATTATTACACCATTGGCATTAAATTAAATAAAACACATCCTTAAAAGTGAAATTTTAACCTTTGTCTATATTCATATAGATGGTTATGTAGACAATATGAGTTTTTTTTTTTATAGCATAAACAATATGATATTTAAACCTTACTTTCGTCATCAGTCAAATTACTAGTTGTGTTTATTTTCATGTAACAAATATTGTATGTTTTCAACTGCTTTTAATTATATTTATTGGAAATAATGTTCCCATTTAGATTAATTTAAGAATATCTATTTTGAAATAATAATATTGTATATTTTTTTGAATTAATTAAATTTGATTATATTAAATTATTTTTTGTCCATATTTAATCCATAAGAAGTATTTACATCTTTTCATACTAAATGATTAAAAGAATGTCTTATTCGGTGTTGTTTTCTTTTCCTTCTTACTTTTTCTTTTCTTATCCCTTTCTTCTTTCTTTCTTTCTTTTTCTCATATAAATATGAATTATATTATTATTTATTGTACAGTGAAAGCAAAAGTGAAGCAGAAAACCAATGCACAGTGTTGTCTTCTACTTATTATAGCTTGTCTGGGCACACATGGGTTCAATCAGCCCACAGTTCATAATATTGATTCCCACACCACTTTAATAGGGTGGGTGCCACCACCAAAATCTGCTTCTTCTTATTCAAGATTCCTCCCATTTGTCTTAATTCTTTAAAACTTAAATAGATATAATTTATTTGCACCGTTATTTTTTTATACTTTAATATTATTTGTGAAATTATTTAGACTATTTTTAAAGTTGAATTAATTTAAAATTTACTTTTCAATATAAACTAAAATTATAAATTAAAGTTTATTTTAACAAAATTTATTATTTATTTAGATTTATTATTTTAATTGTTATCGAATTGAAATCAAACTACTTAATAAAACTTTTAAGTGACTTTTTTATATGATAAAATTAGTAAAAAAAAATTATAACGATTAAGTTGAATATTTTAACTTTATCAGATCAAGATGGTAGTTATTAAGATAGAAATCGAGAAAATTTTAAAATTGATCTAAAAATTAGACATATTTAACAATATGTACGTATTGAAATTAACTTACCTTAAAAGATAAGTTTAGATTCTTTCAAATTTTAACATATTGATGATATTTTATTTCTTTATTAAAAATATTTAAATTATTGACGGAAATTATTGAAGGATGAAAATTTGTCAATAATAATTATTGATTGAAATTATGAATGAATTTTGATATTTTATGTAACAATGAAAGTTTTTGTCAATTTATGAGTTGGGTTATTGTGATTTAATTATTTGGTAGTAAATTTTATGGATAAGATTGTTATAATTGTTTAAGATGCTAGACATTAATAATTGAATAGGAGAATTAAAATGAAAAATCTCCAAATTCAGAGAAGGTGTTCCTCCATTCTCATGTGGAGTCTTGTCTTCCCATTCTCCTCTTTCATAAAATCTTCCATTTCCTCAAAATTCGCCTCAAATTCATGTCACACATCGTCCCAATTTCCAAGCGCATTCCCCACTCGATATTGACTTTAAAAACCCTCTTCGAGTGTGTATTTAGGTGTCCCTAGGTTCCAACAATCTCCAATGGCGCTCCCTCTTCGGTCGAGGCATTCTGGTGCTACAACACCTCACCACCCTCGTTGTTTTCGTTGTTTGCTGGAGCGTCATCGTAAGGAACAAATTCCGCCAGTGTAGGGAATCTTATTGTTAGAGGTAGATCTTTGTTGAGGTTTAAGGGGCCATGGCTCCCAATTTTTTTTAATATATGTAGTATATAATATAAATAAAAATTAAATTAGATGGATTTTTATTTTGTATAAAGTATAATATTTAATATTAATGGATAATAAAATATAAAATTAAATATAATAAAGAATAACAAAATTTATTGAAATAATTTTTATCTTTATCTTCATTGTTGTATAAGTTTTTCACCGTATTCATCTTTCACTCTTTCATGATTTCTTTCTTTCTTTCTTTGCTTTTTCCTAAAAAAAGTAAAAATTTGGATACAAAATCATTCTTTCTATTTTCATTTTTCATATGTTCTCTTTCTCTTTTTAAGATAAAAGAAGGTAACACTTTTTTATACATTGATAGTGAAATATTAGTTTAATAATTAGTATTTTTTTCATGTCATGAGTTTTTTTTGTATATTTTTAAATGAATATAGAAGGAAAAGATATGTAATATATGTTTTTTCATAACCAATTTTTAGTTGTGATTTAATTATCATAAATTTTTCTTTCAGTAATTATGTTTTTCAAATTTCCATTAAATTTTGATAAATAATTTTGTAGTCTTAAACTTTTTGTTTTAAAAATAAGTATATTGATGAAGAATAAAATGATAAATTCACTTTTTTTAAGTGATAAAAAAGAAGATATCGTAATGAAGATGAAAATAATACAAATTTACCTATTTACATATTTTCAACTTCTATACTAAGGGTCCAGTTGTTGAATTAGATGAACTCTTTAATATTAATTCTTTGAAACTTATAGCAGGAAAAATATTTTTAAATATGAGAATATCCATTTAATAAAAGATATGAAATTAGAAAAGTTTATTTAAAATAGATTTCTTATCAAATACAACTTCAAAATTATTATTTTTCTAAGGACAAACATACAACGAGATTCCAAATATATATCATATATACTTTTATTATATTAATAATAATATTTAAATATATAAATTTTGGATATATTATTTTGTTCTTTCAAAAATTTTGGTCCAAATTCGCTATTATTTATCGTGATTTGAAATGTACAGTGATGCTCTTATTTTGTTCTTGATTTAGGATTTAAGGACTGCTATGTTGTTCATTTTCGTGTCAGGTTTTGTCTTGGAATTTAGCATTGTGATTTATGTGAAATGCAACCCATATGCATTTTCCTATTGGGTTTTTTATATTGCATTTGCTTAATCAAGATTTTTTCTTGAATTTATGGTTTTCAATATTTCTCGTAGTCACGTAACGAAGTTGTGGATCTGTTGGTTGTAATCTACATTAATACTATTGTTGTTTGTCTGCAATTTCCTATGTTCGACATCAAACACTCAGCAAGATTTTAATTAGATATACTTCTTAAATATATATATATATATATATATATATATATATATATATATATATATATATATATATATATATATATATATATTTTGAAGAATCTAAACCAATAAAAAATCTTAATCTTCTTTGAATATGTTTCACCTTATGATGTGATATCACTTTTAAGTGACTTCAAGAATATTTTTACTAGTTTTATTTTAACAAGAAGAGTTTACGAAAACTGAAACAATAAAAAAATTATATTCATATTTCAATTTTTTTACAACTTAGAAATTAATTTATTTATTAAAATATTTTGCTAGTGTTAAGACCTAATTCTTAATTTAAGAAATATTTCAATGAGACGAGTCACTATAATAAAAGTGTGGAGTGGAAAAAATATTATTAAATTTAAGTTATCTTAGTATGTTTTCATGTCACATATTTCACTTATATATTCCATGTTATCATTGAAAACATATGTTTTATAAATATATATTTATTTTTGTAAAAAATAATAAAATTATTAACATTAATATTATTATAATTATAAAATTAAATATAAATAATTTTTACAATTTTATTATGAATATTTTTTTACTTTGTAATAATGTTTAAATTAGAAAATAATTAAATTTACAAAATTTATCAAACTAAAAAAATGTTTAAATTTAAAAGGTCACTTTAATATTTAATTTAAAAAACTTTTATTTAAAAAGATGAAATTAAAAAATAAATATAGACAATTTTTTTTATGTGACATTCATTTAATAGAATTATTCTAATAAATAAAACATCAAATATTATAATATAATAGAGGAAATTACATAAAATATATTAAAATCAACCATTATAGTCATCCAAAATATACTGAATAAACAGAAGCAACATGTGCGTAAAACAACCCAATAAACACCACTAAGAACATAACATATGTGCAAAAGGTGCTCATGAGAGCATAAAAGACAAAAACAATTCTTCAAAAGATGCTCAGAAAGGAGCAAAATCTAAAATGTCTACTATAGATAACAACGTCTCCACTATCCTAATGATCCACGGGTGTTTTCACATGCTTACACTAATATTGGTGATCATTGCAAAAATGAAACACAACAAGAAAACATAGCACAAAAGAAGAAGGGTAAGTTAGTGAAAACAATTTAATAGATAAATAAAAAAGTTATGAGCACAAACAACATGTAATAGCAACCAATAGAAAACTCTCTAACTTGATTACCAGGATACATGTAATGAAATCAGATTCACTAGAAACTTGTACTTGTGGTAACCTCTATGCTATGCAAAGTTGGATTTCACCCTACCACACACAAGGTTAGTCCATGATTATTTAAGGTCATTATCCTACCAAAGACTAGGACTTCCTGTTATTCTCACCACATGAATCAGTCTACTCTATTTGAGTCGGATTGATCCATTAGAGTGTCAAGATGTAACCTTCATTACATACATTACTTTATTACCAAAGGAATTTCTCCATGAAATCCTCACATACTCTACATGTTATCTCATAATAATTACCATCACAGGTTAAACACATCAAAGACAGTTCAAACTATCCCCTTATAGATGCATAAGCATATACTTCATGCTTTTAAAAGGAAATTAGTCAACCACAAATTCAACATGAGAATTAAAACAAGTCTGCACCATTTTCGCTTAGGCTAGGTCTCACTCGAGCGACATGGTTCTCCCGCTCAACCTAAAAATTTCTCACTTGAGCGAGAACTCAAACAGAAAGCATAGTGAACATTTGTGAGTTCTCACTTAAACTAGACTTTCTCGCTTAGGCGAGATTGCTCTTCGCTTGGGCAAGAATTCTCGCTTAAACGACAACTCAAGCAAAAACAAAGGTGAGGCTAGATGCTCCTTGCTTAGGCGAGACCAACAGACTCTTACCTACTCACGCATGAACAACCATAATCCTAAATCAAACAACATACAACTTGAAGCCATTTGGTCAATTCATTCTGAGGAGGACTTCACAATGGTCTTAGTCCAACCTCTCTTTAAGAGGAGAAGAGGAGTGAGTTGTTTGTGGATTGAGAAAAAAGGTAAAGAGGAGTTGAAAGGGTTTGGGAGAATGGAGTGACTCTTTTCTTTTTATTTGTTTGAAGTACAAATATATTAAAAAAAAGAAAGGGTTTTACAACATTATATTATGAATCATACAAAGATAATTTCTAATTTCGATATTTTCTTAATTAGATATTTTTATATTTTATTAAATTAAAATAATTTATTATTTGATAAAAATATAATTGTTCAATCCTTTTATTTAAAGATAATAGTAAAATATTTTCAACTAAAAGAATAATGTTTAACTCTAATTTTTTCAATATTATTTATCATTTATTTTTTAAATTATATTATTTTAACATGCAGATATAGACACCAGACTAATTCAAATAATAAGATGGTTTAATTAATCGTATAGTACCCAGTTTGGGGCTAGTGTGTCAAATAGGTACCCGGTTTTAAAAAAGTGTCAATTACATCCCAACTTTTGAAAATTGCTTCAATTAGGTCCCTTTCAAACAAAGTTGACTAACGCCGTTAGTCAACGTGCCACGTGTCAATCTGTGGTTTTTTTGATTTTTTTTAATTTTTAATTTTTTTTAATTTTTAATTTTTTTTTAACTTTTTTTTAATTTTTTTTTAATTTTTTTTAAAAAAAATTAAAAAAAAAGCCACGTGTCAAGTCCCTGTGTGTGCCACATGGCATTGTCAGTGCCACGTGGTATTGTAATGCCACGTGTCAGTGTCACTATCAGATGTGTGTTGATTTCGATTTAGTCCCTATTTATGTTTTTTTCGTTTCAATTTAGTACCTATTTATGTGTATTTGATTCAATTTTGACCTGATAATTTTTAATAATTAATTTTTTTTTATAAAATTAAAAGTAATAAGTATAAAAGTTTTACAAAAATTAAGTATTTGATATTTATATTAAAATTTAGTGGTAAAAGTCATTTTATTAAGTCATTTTTAATAAAAACAAATTAGTATAACATTCATACCAATAAAAATTTTGATTTAAAATTAGTAAAACACAATATTGTTCCATTTAAAAAAAAATTAACAAAACATGAGTACTTAATAAAAAAGTAATTAATAAAGTAATATGTTAAAAGGTCGTTTTTAATAAAAAATATTAGTATAACATTTATATAAATAATAAATTTGGTCTGAAATTGAGAGAAACATTATAAATATTAGTACTTAGTTTTGTAAAAATATTTATACTTAATTAATTTTAATCTTATAAAAAATGGATTACAAAAATATTTTAATTATTAAAAAAAAATGGGACAAAATTGAATACTTAGGTACTAAATTGAAACACAATGACATCTGATAGTGACACTGACATGTGGCATTACAATGCCACGTGGCACTACAATGCCACGTGGCACTGACAATGCCACATGTCACACATAGGGACTTGACACGTGGCATTTTAATTTTTTTTTTTAAAAAAATTTTAAAAAAATTTAAAATTAAAAAAAAAATTATTTTTTTTAAAAAAATCAAAAAAACCACAAATTGACACGTGGTACGTTGACTAACGGTGTTAGTCAACTCTGTCTGAAAAGAACCTAATTAAAACAATTTTCAAAAGTTAAAATATAATTGACATTTTTTTAAAACCGGATACCTATTTGACACACTAACCCCAAACTGGATAATATACGATTAACTAAACCTAATAAGATTTAAGGCAAGAACCTCATCCATGTGAAACATAACCGCCTACCCAAAATTAAATAAAGAAACCCGAGTGGCCAAAGCTAAATTTATTTATTAATTTAATTATTAATTTTTTAGTATGTATTTATTATTTTCTGAACATTATTAAATAATTAAAATTAAAAAATTTATTTTATGAGAATTTTTGGGCTTGATTCTATCATCACATCATGTTTCTTTCAATCAAGACAAAGTTTGTGCATGCCAATTCAGGAGTGAGTCAATGCAGGGAAGCAATTCCAATCTTCTTCACATAACAGTTAGATTGAGAGCGACCTGGTCCAGAGAAACCGTCTGATCCTCTGTTAGGATTTGATGAACTTTTCTAATTAAAATTTTATTTCAATAATATTTATTTTAATTAATTATTTATAATGTAATTTATCAAAATTAAATTTCATTTTGTTTGATTAAATAGTATACTTTTTGCACCAAAATAATATTAGAACTTTATTTAACCCGAATTAATATCGTCACCAAATTCCCTGTCAATCTGTAAATGAGATTCGATCAGTTAAAAAAAAAGAAAAAAAGTACGTCATCGATCTAGATACAATTCTTACACTTAATCTGAACCGTACAATCTTATCAAGAAACCTATGATCTAATTTTAGGACCCACAACAACATGATGTTCTTACTTTTGGTCAAACTATTTTAATTTGACTCATAATTTCTTTTCCTTTTTAACTTGAATTTGGTAATCTTATCTTTTCAATTATTTGATCTAATTAAAAATTTTCCACTTTTAAGGTTCAATCAATATGGCCCCTTACTAATTTTGTCCTGGAATTTTCACTTAACCAAGTTAATTCAAGTTGATTATACCTCCTGTTCAAATTTTATTAATTGAATAATTAAATTTATTTAAAGAGTACAGTATATTTTATATTAAATTTTAGTCTCCTCAAAATATTAAACGAAAACTGTCCTTACATGGTAGGTTATAATATTTATTTAATCAATAATTATTTTTTTAAAGATCTAAATCAGTTCATTCTATTATATTATGTGCATTAACGAAACACTATGTAACAATCTGTATAAGAAGAATAAAAAAAGGTAAAAGGTGCAGTATGTATATATTACCGGATACACGAGTTGTATGCTACTTATGTTTTTTAGGAGTTATGGTAATTATTTCATCTCTTAAATATACTTTAATTATTTAATCTTTGAAACATATTTAAGTTATATCAAATTATTAATTTGACTTATAGATAAACTAAAGTCACATAATTATAATGAGCTATTATACAAGGTAAATATTGTATATTATAATACTAAAAAATGTATTAACATAATTAAAATGAATTATTAAGAGTGTATAATTATAATAAACAAACTAAAATGTAATAAAGCAGTAAATGAAAAATAAGTGAGATGTTGAAAGAAAAGAATTAAGTGAATGCTTATCCATAATAATGAATGAGCATTGATTAGGCGTTAATATTTGTAGGAAAGGGTAGTTTTGACATTGAAGAGGCGCACGTGCGAGAAACGCGTGAGCAAGGAGAATCGACGATGCAAAATCACCGCACAACATTGCTGAATCGCTTCCCTCCTTCGCTAACTGCATTCCTTGACGGTGACTCCTCAGTCGCACGTCACCCTCCAGTTCCTTATCTCCACGTCATTCTACCCTCACACGTGTAGTTATCGCGCGGCAAGATCCAACGGCTCTCATTCCTGGTTCTAGACCCTTCCACTCTCCCATCACACACAGACAGAGTAGTCAGCTTCTAACCATGGTTACTTTCTTAACCGGCCTCCTCTCATCGGGTTAAAGCGAGAAGAACACTTCTAGCGTGAGCAAGTGAGAGCGAGAAATACAAAGCACACGGAAAAAGAAAAATAAAAAAGAAAGACAAGAAGAGAGATATAGAAAGGGAAAGTGAGAGAGAGAGGGTTCAAAGGTTCAACAAGCTTTTTGCGTGTTGTTGAGAAGAAAACCCTCCGAGTCAACTCGGACGAGTTGCCTCATCGTACGGTTTCGTCCTCGGACCCTGTCTTCTTCCCCTTCCTTAATCCTCATTTTTCCATCCCGGAATCGTCGTTTGCTGGGTTTTGCACTGTTTCGCTTCGATTCGTGTTCAGATCTCGCATTGATTTCAGGGAGTACGAATTCTAGTCTCAGCTGAATCGACGCTGTTCAACTTCTCTCCCTTGATAAGGGGTACTTTCATTCCTTCTGTTCAATTTGTTGTCATCTTCTAATTTTCCCTCACAGTCCTGATTCATGATGCTCTTAACATTTATGTGTTTTTTTTTTATTAACAATAGCTTCCAAAGTATATTGAAGCTGATTTTTTATGATTTATTTGCACATGGGGTTTATTTATGAATTGTAATTTAGCCATTTTGTAATATATATATATATATATATATATATATATATATATATATATATATATATATATATATATATATATATATGCAGATTTTAGGTGAAAACTTGAAGTCATGGTTTGGTTGATGTGAGAAATTAATGATCGTTGCGAGACATTGGAATAAAGCTTTCACTGTAGTTGACAACTACTTGGGAGGGAAGAGAACGAATCTTTCTTCCGCTGTTGTCTTGTGCTGTGGTTGTTGTTCTGTTGATGTCTCGGAAACTCGACAGCCCTGTGCAGACTCAGATGGCCGTGGCAGTGATAAGGAGCAGTCCGCTTGGGAGAGAGTATCATGGGAAGCAACCCGCTGGGCGAAGGCGTGTGTTTGTGCAAACAGAGAAAGGGTGTGTGTTGGGTATGGAGTTGGATCGGGGTGACAATGCACACACTGTTAAAAGGAGGTTGCAGCTTGCTTTGAATGTCCCCATTGAAGAGAGTAGTTATCTGACTTTTGGGGATATTGTGTTGAAGAATGACCTTAGTGCCGTTCGGAATGATTCTCCCCTTTTGCTCACTAGGGGGAATCACATCCATAGGAGCTCCTCCACGCCGTGTCTTTCTCCAAAGGGGAGGGACATCCAGCAAAGGGATAAGAGTGGCCCTATTGAGATATTGGGACAGTCGAATCGCCTTCATAGGATCAAACACATGATCAAGGACATTATGAAGGCGATTAAGATGGGGATTGATCCGATTCCAGTGCATAGTGGACTTGGTGGTGCATACTATTTCAGGAACAGTAAGGGGGAGAGTGTTGCAATCGTGAAGCCCACTGATGAGGAGCCTTTTGCTCCAAATAACCCAAAAGGTTTTGTTGGGAAGGCACTTGGGCAGCCTGGGCTGAAGCGATCGGTTCGGGTTGGGGAAACCGGGTTTAGGGAGGTTGCAGCATATCTTCTTGACTATGATCATTTTGCCAATGTGCCGCCGACTGCACTGGTGAAGATTACACACTCGGTGTTCAATGTGAATGATGGTGTGAATGGGAACAATTTTTGGAGGAAGAGGTTGGTTAGCAAGATTGCGTCTTTCCAGCAGTTCATTCCTCATGATTTTGACGCCAGTGATCATGGTACATCGAGCTTCCCGGTTGCTTCTGTGCATCGTATAGGGATTTTGGACATTAGGATTCTTAACACAGATAGGCATGCTGGGAACCTGTTGGTTAGAAAGCTTGATGGCATTGGGAGTTTGGGTCAGATGGAGCTGATCCCCATTGATCATGGCCTCTGCCTTCCTGAAACTTTGGAGGATCCATATTTCGAGTGGATTCATTGGCCACAGGCTTCAATACCATTTACGGAGGATGAGCTTGCCTACATTGACGATCTTGACCCTTATCGTGATTGTGACATGCTGAGAATGGAGCTTCCTATGATCCGAGAGGCGTGTCTCAGGGTGTTGGTGCTGTGCACCATTTTCCTCAAGGAGGCTGCGGCTTATGGCCTTTGTCTTGCTGAAATTGGTGAGATGATGACTAGGGAGTTCCGCAGGGGAGAGGAGGAGCCCAGTGAACTAGAGGTTGTTTGTTTGGAGGCGAGGAAGATGGTGGCGGAGCGGGAGGAACCATCTCCCAGGCCCTCTCCCAGGGCTGACATGAAAGAGGATGAGTTTCAGTTTGATATAGATTATGAAGAAGTTGGACTAGATTTTACACCAAAGATGGCACTGGATGACCCTTTAACCAGAGCAACTTTTCAGCCTGCAGTTGGGAACGGGTATGGTCGCAACCCGCTTTCCAAATTGGATGAATGCATCGAGGAGGAGGTCGAAGGTGAGGGAGAATCTCCTCAGGAATTTGTTACCTATTCTGCTGAAGAAAAAATCCCAACTGTTTCAGAACTTTCTGCCACACTGAAAAATACCATTTTAGATGGGAAAAACCAGAATCAACAGAAATATTCTGGAGGAAAGGTGGATAATGGCCATTTTTCAAATTCATCATCTGGTCATAAGAGTGCCAATGAGCAGCTTCCTGCAAGCATAAGCTTTGTGGATGTGGCAGATATGACTGATGATGAATGGACATTGTTTCGGGAGAAGTTTCAGGAGCTGCTGTATCCGGCATTTGCTAAGAGGAAATCGATAACCTTAGGTCAGAGGCAGAGACAGAGGCTTGGTACTTCGTGCCAGTTTTGAAGTTGAGCAATACAATGGTATGATAGGGAGGACCATAGACGAAGAAGAATAAGGCTTTGTAGGTTTTAGGGAAATGCATTAAGGGTTGTTAAAGATAGTTCTGGTTTATGAGATTTGAATGAGTGCTTTGGTTGGAGAGAGAACCTAGGAAAACCTGCTGTAAATATGCTTGGCATCAGCTAAGTGGTGAGCCGATTAGTTTAGTTGTTTGTATTTTGATTTCATGATTTCATTTCTTCTTTACCCCTCCTTCTCTTTGTAGGATAAAATTGTGAAATGAAACTTGTGTATATAATGAAATGGCATGTGCCCTTTTTTCCGTCATCTTATGGATTCGTTACGTGCCTATGTACTGTGACGAATTGTGCGTAAACGTGATAGATGCGGCGACAATGGTGGTCTCAAAACATTTCAAAATCTTTGATGTTGCATACGAACTTGCGCTGATGTTTTTTTAGACCTTCATTCATGTATATGTGCATGTTTTTTTCTAAAAACCTTCATTCAGCTGATTGCATAACTATCTGCGCACTGAATTACTTGTGTTAAATGATTGAGTTGGTGAAATGAGAAATATTCTATATGGTTAAATTTTCCAAAATAGACCCGTCATGTTCGGTTCGATTGGCTTGATTTGATTAAATATCAAGTTTAGAAGTATTGACATTGAAAGAATGATTTAACAAAGATTTAGATTAGGAAAACTAGTTTATACTTCAGAGTGATACTTGAAAATTTTTGTGAGAGAATCGGTTTCTTTTGGTTGATAAAATATAGTATTTAGTGTATGTCATGTGAAATAAACTTTACTTAACATGGAAGGTAGTGATTTTTTTTACTGTAACATTAGTTGATTTACTGTGAAAGCCCACTATTAATTACAACAAAGTATGGGGAAAAAACAGCCTACAGGACATTAATTCAATAGTCAGTTTTCTGAAAGCCAGATTCCTACTACAATATTAATATGTTTATGGACTGGTTTGCAAACAATTCAATAATCTTGTAGGGATTAATTTAATTTACTTACATACTTTTCTGTATGCTTAGTCTATGGTTCAATATCCAATAATTGATTAAGAGTAACATGTTTGTAACTTTATGTTGATACAGGTTAAGAAATCATGATATCTAGATAACTTGTGTCTTAAAATTCAAAAAGCTTAATGCATTTAGTCACTTCCTTATCTTTGAGATGTTGATGACACTCGGTTTCTTTGAAAAAGACATCTTAAGTGGTGGGCGTAGAGTAAAGGAATCCAGTTTAATCAAAACCGTGGATCCTTTTGTTGCATTGTGCCATGATGCTTCCAAGACCTGCTAAACCAGACACTTTTGTCATCCAGGCACGTGAGTACCCCATGCTAATGAATGGATAATTTTTGTATCTACATACTTATAAGTTCAATGTGTTTTAATATGAAAAATCAAATTTTGAAGTAGAATTAATATCGGAGAACTTGATCCAATCTAAATAAAGTAAATTCTGGTATCATGGAAAAAAGTAAGAACGGGTTTGCACATTATGAAATTTCAATAATAATCATTAAGGTGAAAAACTAAGGTGAAAAACTGTTTAATTCTTAATAAACAGGAAAACACTTTATGTGTTTGTATTTTAATATTAATTTACATGGAAAATATGAGAGATCTCACACTGTTGAAGTCGGCTTCTTTTCTTTTTTTCAAAATGGATGTGATCAATTATCTGAATTATTTTTCTGCCGTCCCAAGTATTCGAATGTTTTAATAATCTTTTATACCGTGCTAAGAAGACAAAAAAATAAATAAATAAAAATTTTAAACCAAATCTACCTCGGTTAATTTGTTTTGTAACCTATTTATGGCGTGTATTGAAGTGGACACGAGTGTAACTTATATCTGGTTGTTTAGATTAATTGGTAACCAGCAAAGGCTGAAGTGGTAGAAAACAACAAAGGTTGCGTATGATGAAGCAGCAGATGATGCAGTGATATTAGCAAGTAGTAAGTAGCCACCAAACCAAACCGAACCAACGTAGGAAGATCACAAGAAATGGTCCCACTGAACCATTGGACAAGAATGTCTGGCTTTTCATTATGTCGAGAGGCTCAATCCTCCTAATCGATTTCAAGTAGTTATTAATGCAACTTAATATCTCTTCAATTCTCCTGTCTACAAGAAAAGGAGGCAATAACAAAGCTCTTTTCTCTTGTTTCCTTTTCACCGATCAAAACATTCAAGAAAGCTAAAATCACATTCTTTAGAGAAATTTATGCAAATTAGATTTAAGAATTTAATTCTAATAAACTATTAGATTATATAAGTTTTATATTTTCATAAAATATATTTTGGTACACGTAATAATTTAAATACACTTTTCATTTTAAATTGTCTCAGATATTTACAAAATAAATTCTTAACTCTAAAATAGTCAATTATGTGATGATTAACTAATAAATCTTAACAAACTTGAAGTCAAAAGGATGACAATTCATAATTAAAGACTAATATATTATTTTTTGACTACATAAATTCAATATGTTAAAATGAATATTTTCTTAAAGAAATAAAAGAGACTAAAGGTTGATTTAAACTAAATACAATATATCCTATAAATGTAGTAATAAATAAATTTTATTAAAGCTTTTGTTCCAATTTTTTTGTGTGTTTTCTTACTTTTTCTCATACTAATGTAATTTTTATTTTTGTTAAAAAAATCAATACAGTCTCTTGTATTAAATTAATGTTAACGCGATTTAGACGACGACAATTAGTACAAATGACATATAAATTTGTATAATTTCAATGACCTCGAAATCACCTTGGTGTTATGTTATTATTTATATAGTCATATAATCTTTTAATGAATGTCAACACTAATTTAATGAAATAATTAAAACACTACATTGAATAATTCCAAAAATTAGAATAAAAGAGAATAGTAAAGCTAGTAAATAATAGTAATTGGAGGTCTAAAGGCACATATAATTCTACCAACAATTCTTAAAAACGGGGTTAAGCATGTCATCTTGAGTCAGTTAGATAAGCGTAGAGAGAATTGGTGAAAGTATTGATGAGCGACGATCTAAGTTGCAACAACTTTTGCTGTGGATCTGATAGGATTTTGCATCTCTCATAATGTTGGTAGATTAATAATAGTTGCCATTAAGGGACATAACTTAGTATTGAAATTGTAAGGAAAATATTTGTTAAGGTAGCGTTTAAGAGATTTGTCTGATTGTCCAAAGTGGAAAATGACTTTTTGATGAAGTGGCATCCTAATCTGTGCCTATTTTTTCTTTTAAGTCTTCATTGCCACTTGTTCTCAGACTTCACCAATGCCAAGCATTTAATGCTTTGCATTGCATTGCAAGTTAGAATGATGCATCTAAGAGGAGGAAAAGACAACAACAAGAGTGCAACTCAGACATGTCCCATTGTCCCCTTAATCACCATCCCAAACCAAACTCATAGTAAATCAATGATTCAAACTATTATTATAATTAAGTTTAAACATGTTTTTTGTTTCACTATTACTTCTTATAATATTTCGTCTTTTTAGTTTTGATTATTACTTTTTAGCTTTCCAATATATCTATTTTATTTTAGTTTTTATAACGTTTTGTTCATTTTAATTGTTTCCTTTCAAAAAATGTTTTACAGAGATTCTAAAATAAACAATCTATAACTCTAGAGACTAAAACAAAAATATATTGAAATGTAATAAAACTTTTTCACAAAATCCAACCGTTTTTAGAAGATTACAAAACAAATTATGTCTGTATTTTAGAGGGGAAAAATAGTATATATAACTCATTTTATTTTTATTGATATTAATGGTATTTTTATGGTAAAACCCTACTATTTGAGCAATTAATGGTTAGGTGATATCCAACACTTCACATTTATGAACTTTTAATAGTGAGACATATTTGGATTTTTTTTTTTTTTATCTTATATTAGGATTTGATGTTTTTTTTTCATATTAAACCTTTTTTTTAAAAATATTCAAATAAGCTTTCCTCATATTTGATGTTTCTTTAATTTTTTTTTATTTCTTTTGGAATGGGTTTATTTTATAAACAAATTTAGCACTTGATAGCTTAAGGGGTTAGATTAGATATTTACAGTTCATCCATTAAAGCAAGGCATCTTCTAGCCACACACACTTGTAAGAACAAAGAGTGATTTGTGTGAATTGTTTGTGAAGAAGGGAAAGTTTGAATACAGGTGTATGATGTAAATGTAAGTTAGATTGAGTTAAGAGCACTTTCTGACGTGAATCACAGAAAAGAATAATGTCATAGCTGTAGGAAACAGAGCAAATGCTTCTTCTCTTTCACTCAACTTTCATCATCAACTCATGTGGTTTAATCCAATTCTTTTAGGAAAATAATTCTTCTTTATTCCTGACACACAAGAAGATTATCACACAACGAATATCTACTTTTCTTTAACTTATAATTTAAATGAGTTCAGTTCTGAAAGTTTGATAATATCACCACATTGATCTTAAGATTTAAAGTTTTTGCTTGCAAAATAGTTTAAATTGTTCACTATAATATTATCATTATATTAACTACTGAATTTGAAGTTATGTTTTTGTAAGATATGTGCGAGTACACCAATGGTGACTGAAAATCTCTTCATGATGCACTGCAATAAAGCATGGTTTCTTATCATTATTTATGCATACTCCTATATGTGCTTTTCTTTCCAATGGGGAAAGATAATATTTTTCGAATTGTAGGTTTTGTATTTCTTTCATGCGTTTTTTTTAGGACATCAATATTTAACTTTAAATAGCCATTATTTTGCCCTAAATATGATAAATATTAATCTCGAAACGTTTGATCTTCTTTTCCAAATTCTTTCCTTGAGTTAAGACAACAAAACAAAGGATGATAATAAAATTATGGAACACAGGCCATTTCTTCCTGCACCTTTATAATTTCAAATTGCACCCCATAAATTTTTTCATTTCAAATTGTATAATTTGAAATGTAATGTTTTCATTTATTTCGGATTTTACATTTCAACAAAATAAAAAATTCATTTTAAATTGTAAAATCTGGAATAAAAGGTATTTTAGATTGTACAACTCAAAATTAGAATAATTTTTTTTATTCTAATTTATATATTTGGAATATAAAATAAAAAGTAATTTCAGAATAAAAGATTTACATTCTGGACTACACAATGTGGAATAAAAAAGAATATATGAAAGTGAAGGTTGAAATTATGGAGGTGCAGGAAGAAATTGTCTGGACTACATAAAGCGGCCCAAGTGATTATTTGTTCTGGACCACATGATTTCTGAACTGAGCCTTTTTCTTTTAGTTTTTGTTCCAAAAGGCATGTTTATCTTCATGCATAAATTTTGTCTTCAATTTCTTGTAGTTAAAGTGGGAGTGATCTTTATTACTTCAGCACTAGAAAAAAAAGTTTTTAAACCATGTTTGAAACAAGTTTATAATGATATTAATTCAATGAAGTACGAAGAAATAATGAAGATTTGAGATTCTACTCTTTTGTTATGTATGGTGATGTTTTGTTTTTTTTAATGATTGTTGTAATTTGTTTCATTGTGCTGTTAAAAGTAGCTTGAAAACAAAAAATAAGATATTTATATGGAGGAAAACGATGACGAATATAAGAAAAATAATTGTTATTGTAAGATCCACTTATTTTTTTGCCCTAAATGTTTAAGGGCCTACCCCAAACTGTTGGGTCTAAGGCTGGCCCATAAGGTGTCCAAAATCCCTAAAGCAGTCTAACTCTCTCATTCTCCTGTTTTCCATAAACAAATCAGCTCCTTTTCCCCTCTTAGCAAACTACAGCCGCAAGCTCTACTAGGGTTTGGTCTTTACCCCTTGTCAAGTTCGCTTAAACTCATTTTCTCTTCTACGTAAGTTACTTCTCCACCGTACCTTCTTTATTTCTAGCTCTGTTGTCATGATTCTAACTAGGGTTCACCTTGGTAACCCGTTTTGAATTTGTTCCGCTATTTTCCAGCTCACTAATATGCTCCTAGAGCTACTGTGCTCAACTGTTTGAGTGTACGAGTCTTTTGTTAGCCTTTTTCCATGTAAGGGAAGCTAGAGTTTTCATATCTTCTTCATATCTGCTTGTTTTAGCTTTATTTTGTGTTTGATATGCTTGGGTGTTGTTGTGATTGTTTGGATTATGGATAAATGTGTTGTGGTTTGCAAATGCTTGACTGTTGCACGCGAGAACAATGGTGGGTACTGGTTTTCTCGCCCAAGCAAGTGTGCCTCGCCTAAGCGAGATTAACAGCAACTCGCTCAGGTTTTCTGCTCGAGCTGTCGCTCAAGCGACGAGCCTTCGTTTTGAGCGAGGGGTAATCTCGCTCAGGCAAGGAGGTCTCGCCTAAGCGAGAAATCGTAGAAGCCATTGTTCCCCTGTTCGAGCTCTCGCCTGAGCGAGAGAACCTCTCTCGCTTGAGCGAGGTCTTCTAGCCTGAGCGAGACTAGGGCAGGTTTGTGCTCTAGTTTTGTTTGGTTCTTTGATATGGTTGCTTTCTCGTTTGATAAAGTGTTTTACCACAAAAGCCTGATGTATGATGCCATGTACATTGCATGAGATTTAAATAAGGAAGAGATGTTGCCATGTTGGATATGAAGTGGAAAGTATGAATTGATTGGTGGTTTGGTTGAATAATTATATGAGACTTGGTATGCATGATAACTTTATGATTGGTTGGTGAAACATGCTTTTGGTATGGTTTGGGACGTAATTCCATGAATCTCTAGGTGAGATCCCATGGTGGTGCATCATGGTCAGGACGTAATTCCACGAAGGTTTCGTGGTGGTGCCTCATGGTCAGGACGTAATTCCATGACCCCTGTTAGTGAGAGCTCATGGTGGTGCCTCATGGTCAGAACGTAATTCCACGGAGGTTTCGTGGTGGTGCCTCATTATATAATTTAGTAAGGATTCAAGTAAGGATTGCATCCTGGCACTCTAAAGAGTCACTTAGTCTCACGTAGAGCGTACTGACTCAAGTGGTGAGAGTAGCAGGAGGCCCTAGTCTTTGGCAGGATAATGGCCATAGACGTTTGAAGGTTAACCTTGTGTGTGGTAAGGTGAAACCCATTGGCAATGGCTCTACAGAGCAATAGAGACCACCACAAGTGCAAGCATCTAGTGAATCTGACTGATTATATGTATCCGGATAATTGAGTCTTAATGTCTTGCTTGTCGGTCATTACATGCTTGGTTGATTTATGTACTCAGGACTTTTAAATTGTATGTTCAATTGCATGATAAAAACCTTTTTACTTTAGCTTACCCTTTTGTTTGCTTGTGTGTTCTATGCGTGATTTTCTCTTTTTGCGATGATCATCAATTTATTGATGTGAGCATATGTGGGAACTACTTGTGGTCATCAGGGTGATGGAAATTCCGTTGCATAACTTATCTTGGGTTGGATCCTGCTTCATCGAGTTTCTCTTTTAGGGTTGTGGCCCATGTATTACCTTGCTCTTTGAGCATTTATTTTGAATATTGTTGAACTCTTATTTTGTTTTGCTAATGGCATCATGGTGTGCGTCAGTCTTCTGTTCCAAGTATTTTGAATAACTGTAAGGAGTGACATTTCCATTCTATAACAATCCTCTTTTATTATATTGTGTGATGTTTCATTTAATTATGTTATTATTTAAATAGAACGTTACAATTATCTCATTGATTTGTAACAAAAGGTTTTATTATAATTGTCATTGATTTTCTTTATTCACATATTTCTTTTCTTTTGCTTTGAAACTACTTTTAAATGATAATAGATGTAAAAATGGTCATTGAAAGTGCCTTATGATGATATTTTATGCAACAATTGTAATTATATCTCTTTTTTAATTGTTGTTGTACTATAATACTTACGATGGTATTTAGTCCAATAATTGTAGTCATGTTTTTTCTTTTTTTTAATTGTTGTTATACTATAATTTCTTAACACTTGTATTTATACGTATAAAAACAAATATAAACGATGAAGATTCTTGTTTGGAAGATTGGATGCAACAAAATTTGAAGAGATGTTGAAAAAGTGTCTTCGTTTTCCAAGCTTTTAAAAAAACCTAAACATCTTATTCTCAAGAAAGGTTTTTCAAGGAAGAAGTTTAAGGAATAGTGTTCTCCTTTAGTAACTTTTGATTGAGAGAAAAATTTGTAAGAGTAACATTAATTATAATAGAATATAAAATTGACTACAAGGATTATTAGAAAACTTTTTGTAAGTGGATAGCTTTTCACTATTCTAGTATAAATGAAACTTAAATTCAAATGCTACACCTAAATATAATGTACGTGTAGCTTGTAAGATATTCTACTCCTTATACAACTTATAAGGGAAGTTTCTAATATAATTTGCATGCTAGACTTCCAATGTAAGAACCTTCTCCTCCTCCTCCAAGGTCTCTTTCACTCCATGTTCTTCTACATGAGGCTCCTTATTGGCCTCAACGCAAGTAGCTTTGGTTGACTATGGTTGACCCAATTTGAGGCCCATTGTTAGCCCAATTTGAGATCCATGGTTGGTCCAATTTTCAAATCCAAAATTATTTACAAGTCTACTAAAAGATAGTTACAAATTTCAAATATTTTAACTCTAATACAATTATTTACAAAGCTAAAAATATTTTTTTTAATATTCTACACTCCAAATAAATAAAACCTTTTTCATTATAGCTTCCTCTTCTTTAATTTTCTTAGACCTAATATATTCCTTCGTGAATGGTCCTCCATCAAACCTTCTTTTCCCTTTACAAAGATTTGTCCTTGAACTTAAATCATCCTCAAATTCAACAACCTCCGCAAAAGGAGATAAATAATAATTATTAACAGTACAACAATGAACAATATATTCTAAAGCATGATCTAATTGATATGCATTATCATTTATCATTTTAAGAACTTGGAATGAACCATCTTATCTTGAATTGAATTTTGACTGCCTTTGAGAAACAAACTTTTCCTTTCTCAAATAGAGCCAACTCAATCTATTTCCTAAAAGTTTAGTCCATTTCTCCATTTTTTGTCATAATTAATATATTTTTGAGTTTGTTTTCCAATATGGTGTTTAACCTTCACATGATCCTTCTTAACAAACTCGTATCTAGATACTTCTTTTTTATGTAATAAAGAATTTGTATTTGGAAGTGGAAGTAAGTCTAGAAGAGTGATAATGTTAAAATCATATGCAACCTCAAAAGCAGAAAGATTAGTAGTTTTATGAACTACTCGATTATAAGCAAACAATATATGCAGAAGATATCTGATAATATTGTCGTTGATGCGATCAAATTAATACTACTTATCTATAACAATTTCAATATTGTTAAGAGAGTAGTCAACAAAATAGAAATGGTAAAGTCAACCCTAAGTCGTCTCCCAACGAACATAGAATTGATTCTCTAACAAATTAGTTCTTATAAAAACTATACAAAAGAGCTAGTCAAATAATAACAATATAAGAGGATTAAGATAAACAAAATAATACATGAAAGAAATAAATAGGATTGAAAATAGATAAAGACAATAAGAAATAAAACATGTTGATTTCACTATTTATTATTGTTATTGATTTCTTGTCAAAGATTTCAAATTAATCAATGTAACTTCTCAATTAATTTGTTGGCATCCTCACTTTTAATGAAAGTAACTTCTCAATCAAAAGCAAGAACTTTATAGATTAATCATAGTAAATTTAACCAAAGTAACTTCTCAATTACATATTAGGTTTAATTAGTCGGATGGTACTCACTTTCGTTCGGATGTTTCAGTTTGGTCCACGCTTTTAAAAATGTTTCAATTACGTCCCAACTTTTGAAAAAGTGTCTCAATTAAGTCTCTTTCAGAAAAAAATTATTAACCCCGTTAACAGCGTGCCACATGCCAGTCTCTGGATTTTTTTATTTATTTTATTTATTTTATCTTTTGAATTTTTTAATTTGTCACATGGGAAGTCCCTGGTGTGACACGTGGCATTGTCAGTGCCACGTGGCAAGTTAGTGACACGTGTTAGTGTAACTGTCGAGTGTTATTGTCTTGATTTCAATTTACTACTCACATATGTTTATTTGTTTCAATTTAGTCTCAATATGTTTTTTCAAAATAGAGAAATATTAACTCTCTCTTATGAGTATAACATTTATACAAGTAATAAGTTTGCTCTCAAATTTAAGAGAGACAATATTGCACTATTTTGAAAAAAAAATATATATAAATAATAAGTGTTGTCTCAAATTTCAAATTTAAGAAAGAGACAATATTACTCTATTTTGAAAATGACGTTATAACATATTATATTTTGTTAACTGGTAACCCATGTTTTGTTATTGATGACTTTTGCAACTAAATTTTAATATAAATATCAATACTTAATTTTGTAAGTCATTTTTAATAACAAATATGAATATAACATTTATGTAAATAATAAATTTCGTATTAAGAGAGACAATATTTCTCTATTTTGAAAAAAAATGGGACTAAATTAAATCAAAACGATATATGTGGGGACTAAATTGAAACAAATAGACATATGTGGACACTAAATTAAAATCAAGACAATGACCCTTGGTAGTGAGACTAACACGTGGCAGTACCTTGCCATGTGACACTGTTATGTGACACTAATAGTGTCACGTGTCACACTAGAACCTAACACATGACAAAAAAAATTCAAAAAAAAAAATTTAAATTCAAAAAAAAATTCAAAAAAATTCAAAAATCCAGATACTGACACATGGCACACTGTTAACGGCGGCGTTAATAATTTTTTTCTAAAAACCTAATTGAGGCACTTTTTCTAAAGTTGGGACGCAATTGAAACTTTTTTTTAAAAATGGGACCGGAGTGCAACATCCGAACGAAAGTGAGTAACATCCGACTAACTAAGCCTAAATATTACTATACCTAATCATGTTTATTCTTTTCCCTCTTATATCTAATAAAAACTTAATTAACGAAAGTAACTTCTTGATTAATTATAATTAAAGTTTTCACCTTTAATCAAAGTAACTTCTTAATTATTAGCAAACTTCATTCAATCGTATGAAAGTTTCTAAATTTAACTAAAGTAACTTCTCACTTAAAATTTTAAAAACCCTTTGACTCATATGATTATTATTTTATGTAGATTTAACACTGTGCTAACTTGTTACAATATAAAAACTATTACTTTTACTAGATTATGAACCAAAAGACATAGATGAAAATAAATCACAACAAGAATCAAAAGAACAAACAAATTTATTCATCTAACCTTAGAATCTAATTAAGAAATTACAATGAAACTAACCCTTAAAACTTAGTCCTCCATGGAATAGAAAAGTAACATAAAAATAGAAGAAGAGAGGGTGGAGAGAGAGAATGAAATTAGGTCCCCCTAAAGGGTTCCAAAATTCCAAAGTTGCGAACTTGTCTTTTCTACTTCCCCTTTGTCTCTTTATATAAGACTTGGACTAGACTTTTCTATTGCTAAAATCTCTCAAATATTATTGGTTGTTCCTCTTCTGGGATGAGCGCAATTAATGGTTGTTGGGCGCTCCCCTGCTAGGTGGTCTAAGACGCGTGTTAGGCGGCACTCACTTCATGCACCTCTTCTAATGAAGCTACAACCTTCTTTTATCTATTACTCTTTTGGATTTATTAGGATCACATCACCGCTAGGCCAAAAGCTATGACCTTTAGTTAGGGTGTAACTCTTAGCATTCCAAACACTACGATTTGAATGTGACTTGACCCTCATGACCTTTGTCATGAAAGAATTGATGCACCCTGCAACAGTTTTTATATATTTGATGCACACAAAGCTAAAATAGTCGCAAAATCTAGAAGTGAAAAAACTTTTTACATAAATAAATATGGGTTCAAGTATTTACTAATTATAACTTGCATAGATATCATTTATTCGACACTTAAAAATTATGTTAACACATTATAACCTTGATGGTGAATCTACATATTGTAAAATATCCATCAATGTTGAAAAATTGGATAGTGAATGTGTTGTTTTTGTACATGGGTCATGAACTCTTCAACATAGATATACAACTCTTCAACACTTCAAAATTATGTTAACACAATATAACTTCCACAGTGAATCCTACATAATTGTAAAAGATCCACCAATGTTATAAAATTGGATAGTGAATGTGTTGTTTTTATACATGGGTCATCATCAACCAAGTAACAATAGTGATTGTGTATAGAACATCTTTAACTGAAAATAGGATATAAGCTTTGAATTTCAACAGCCAGCAAAACAGAGTCATTGATTATATTGTAAATACAGATTAAGAAAGTTGAACGAAAATAAAACCCCAAAAGTTAAATAAAAGTGAACATTAATCTAATATTTAGATTAATAGTTAAACATCAGGACATCCAACAACAGGAAAAAAGTTAAACAACGAGACTAATCTTTGAAAAATAACATTACGTAACAGCTTTTTGGACTACTGTAAAATTGGTTAAAAGGAGGTTGTTTATGTTCAGCAAAATCTAGTTATAGTTGCAGACTGATGATACTATTCATTTATAGTTGAATATCTATCGCTAAATTCATGAACATTCCAATATGAGTAATTTATATAAATATATAAAAAAAAACTTATTCATTTAGTACATATAGTTTACAACAATTTCCCTTCCAGCTTATTAAGTAGGAACCTCTCATTGCTTTTATAAATGGCAAATTTATCAGGAGAAATCCAGTAAAAACAGTGAGTGAGTGGAAACAACGTCTCATGCCAAAACAAGCTCTCGCAAATAAAAGCAAAAGAGAAAAATGAAAAGTTTTACATGAAAAGAAAGAAACTAAACCCCTCTAGATAAGCTCTTTTGCTGCAGCAATAACAGCTTCTTTTGTAATACCGAATTCTTTGTATATTTTTCCTGCTGGAGCACTAGCTCCAAAACGATCAATACCAATGGCTTTTCCCTTAGGTCCAACGATTTTCTCCCACCCAAATGTTGATCCTGCCTCGATGCTAACTCTGGCTGACACAGCACCAGGCAAAACACTCTCCTTGTATTCTTCTGACTGCTCATCAAAAAGTTCCCAAGAAACAAGGGAAACAACTCTAACACTCTTCCCTTCCTTCCTCAACTCCTCACCAGCTTTAGCAGCAATTTCCAACTCAGAACCAGTTCCAATCAAAATCACATCAGGCTTGTTGCCACTGGAGTTGTCTGAAATGGTGTAACCACCCTTTTCGACGCCTTCGATGGACGATCCGGGAAGATTGGGCAGTTTCTGCCGGGAAAGGGCAAGGATGGAGGGTCTCTTCCTGTTGAGCACTGCAACTTTGTACGCGCCAGCTGTTTCATTACCATCGGCCGGACGAAGCATCAAAATGTTCGGCATTGCCCGGAAACTTGCCAGGTGCTCTATAGGTTGGTGGGTTGGACCATCCTCTCCAAGTCCTATTGAATCATGAGTCATGACATAAACCACCCCGGCCTCAGATAGCGCAGAAAGCCTTATGGCACCTCTCATGTAATCAGTGAAAACAAAGAAAGTGGCACAGTATGGTATCAGTCCAGGGCTGTGAAGAGCAATGCCGTTGCAGATTGCTCCCATTCCATGCTCTCTAACACCAAATCTAACGTTACGTTCTGCTGGAGTATCCTTTTGGAAGTCCCCAAACGTTTTTAGCAAGGTCATGTTGGAAGAAGCAAGATCTGCACTACCCCCCAGCAGACCCGGAAGAACCTTTGCAAGGGCATTGAGGTTTTGCTGAGACAGATTTCTGGTGGCATCAGCTGGGCTCTCTGGAGTGTATGTCTGATATCAAATTGAAAAGAAACTGATTTATATTCCAGACACAACTCACTGGAAATCAGTTTTTATTGCTACTTTTGAATGCAGATATGTGAAAAGGAAATTAAATAACAGGATATCAAACTGTGATACTCATTAACATCAGAGTCATAATCAAAATCTTGCACATTACATTATCTTAAAAGTTATCTCCAGACAAAGATGATGAACAAACAGTCTACAAGTTCAAATATTACTAACCGGAAGTGCTTCCTCCCATCCAGCAGGCAATTCACCATTGATTATAGATTTTAGTTCGGCGGCTTCTTCCTTGTATTTCCTTTCATACTCAGCAAACTTAATATTCCACTCAGCTTCAAATGCAGCACCCTCAGGGATGTGGCGACTCCAATGCCTGCAGATAAACAAGCAAATCTTATTCAGTAACAGGTAAAAATAAATCTCTAATCCCATCATTCATACTTTTTGACATCCTCAGGCACATGGAATGGCTCATATGGCCATCCAAGGTTCTTCCTTGTGGCATCAACTTCTTTGGCACCCAGTGCACTTCCGTGCACACTGTAGGAGTTAGCTTTGTTGGGAGAACCATAACCAATGGTTGTTGTGACCTGTTAAATAGAACTAATCAGTAAACCAAACCAGTAACACTAGATAAACTGTCCATAATTTACTGCATTAGGTACAATGCAATTGAGTCTTAAGTAACAGAAATCATGTTTGAAACATTAGCTTAAAACATTCACGATAAATAATGACAGATTATGATTGTTATAATAAAACAAGTTAGACATCTATGTTGCCTATTACTCTAACCTTGATCAGTGTGGGTTTGTCTTTGACAGATTTTGCTTCCTCAATGGCAGCACGGATATCCTCATAGCCATTATTTCCATTCTTCACCCAAATAACATGCCAGCCAAGTCCCTCAAAACGACTATCAACACTCTCGGTGAATGCAATCTCTGTGTTACCATCAATAGAAATGTGATTGTCATCATAAAATGCTATCAGTTTCCCCAGTCCCCAGTGGCCAGCAAGTGAGCATGCCTCATTTGCGATACCCTCCATTTGACAACCATCACCCAGTATAACATATCTGCATAAAACCAACACCATCAGTAAATCATTACACAATTAAAGCCTCACAAGTTGCATAAGATTTAGCTATTTTACGTGTAATGATCAACAATCTCGTTATCAGGCTTGTTGAATCTCGCAGCCAAGTGCTTCTCCGCAAGGGCCAAACCAACAGCATTGGCAATCCCCTGACCAAGAGGACCTACAAAAGTTGAACATAATAGGTGGATAACTAAACAAAATCAAAAAGAAAAAGAATCACTATTCTAGTGCACAAACTCAAAACAATATCAAACCTGTTGTAACTTCAACTCCAGGAGTTTCAAAATTCTCTGGGTGTCCCGGGGTTCTGCTCCCCCATTGTCGAAATTCCCTCAAATCCTCCTCCTAAAAAGTCAAAGCACCGTCAAACGAAACAATTTCACTTCAGTAAGGATCAAAATATACACAAAACTCATCCAGTCATCACACTTCCCACAAGATAAAAAAAAAAAAACACGCACTGAAAAACAAACACAACCCCATTACGAAAAGGAAAAGAAAAACTTTCTTTACAAACTAGCTTTCCTAGATCTGCTTGTGCCCACTAAAACCCCAAAACAAAACCATCCTAAAACCTAAATCACCCTACTTAGTTATATCAGAAATCTTTTAGATAAACCTCTAAAAGAATTAGAATTACCGGTATACGACAATGTGTGATTTGATAAAACATTTTATTGTAGAGATTACAAATGACAAACTGTCATTTCAGTTAATTTCAGTTAATTGGGATGCCGGAATCCGACATGTCTCATTGGCTGAATATCATGAAGCTCAGAATTATGGACGGATTGAATACTACTAAATAAAAAGGAATTCACTAACAAAAAGAATATGAAAGTCTAAATATAAGTTTCTATCTCTATCCACTTCGTGAAAGTAAAAATCAATATTTTTTCCCAAAAGCATAAAACTTTAACGGATCCGATCCACCCCATATGGATTCCCCATTCCTACCTTGACACTATCGAAGCCAGCAAGGTGCAGCAAAGCGTATTGGAGCATGCACCCGTGACCCGCGGACAAAACAAAGCGATCCCGGTTGAACCACTTGGGATTTTTCGGGTTGTACTTCATGACCTCGTCATAGAGCACGTGACCCATTGGGGCGCATCCCATGGGGAGACCCGGGTGGCCGGAATTGGCCTTCTCGACGGCGTCGATGGCGAGGAAGCGGATCGTGTTGACGGATTTCTCCACGAGCGCGACGTCGGAGGTGGCCTTCTCGGCGGTCTTAACAGGAACGGAGGCGCGCACATGGGTAGCGCGGCGACGGAGGGAGAGGGGAGGTGTGGGAGGGGAGGGGCGGAGTGAGGGGGAGAGGCGGAGAGAGGGGTGGTGGGAGGAGGGGAGAGGTGTGGGACGGAGAAGGGCTTTGGAGAGGGAGAGAGAAGAAGAGGAAGCCATGGTTTTGACCGAGGAAGAGAATGGCTAGTAGGTGTAGGTGGAGTGAGGAGGGGCGGAGACAACAGAGTTTTCTGATGTATACGAATCTCTTTATAAACTTCTTTGGTTTCACCTACTACTATTATGTCTTTGAAACAGACATTTAAAATACATAGGCTTTAATTATGTACTCAAGAGCCACGCACAATTCCAAGTGAGGAGAAAAGAGATTTATATTATTTTATTTATTAATCATTATTAGTATATATCTATAACAAAGATATTTTTTTTTTCATTCTATCTTCTGATATTAATTTTATCTTTTATAACATAATTATTTATTAGATTTTTTAAAATTAACAATTATTTTTATTTATCTTTTATAAACAATTTATCTTTTTTTTATTTATCAATAATTAATTTATCTATTTATTTCACTTTATTTTTAATAAATATAAATTTATTTTATATATTAACTTAATAATATTATATTATTATTATTTACTAATATATTATCTTTCATATTTAAAAAATATTTACATACCATGTGTACACTAATATATATATATATAATGTATTATCATATTTGGTATGATATTTTAAAATATTTTATTGATATTCATAAATGAAATATCTAATTTATAAAGTAGAATTACTTTCATGATGAAAATAATTTATAATTTTTGTGTTGATAATTTTAATAAATATTATTTTAATTTGGATTTATACAATAATAATATATTTATTATATTTTTAAAAATTATTAATATTTTTTAATATATATATATATATTATATAATAATATACTATTTTTAAAATAAATGTATTTGAATAATGTTAAATGTATTTAATATACGTATTATATTTGTGTATTATAAGTTATAATTATTCAGAATGCAACCATTTTCGTACAAATTGACGGTACAAGAAGACATGATTATAAGATTGCTCCCTGTAAGGGGTATTGAATATTACAAAATAAGGTTCACTCTTATAAATAGTTAAAGAACGCAATAATATTATACCAAGAAACTAGATTTACACGATTAAAATTTTGAGATACTAAAATTCATAAAATCATTAATTCGTTTAAAATGTAAAAGCCCTTCTTTAAAGAAATCTTCTGTATACATGTATAGAGAGATTTTTGAAATAGTTGTCGTAAATCTTTTTCTAGTTGGTAAAAGGTTTGGAAAGTTGGGATAGTTACATGTATAGCCCTTCTCCATTATTCATAATTTAGAAAAAGTTAAATATTATTAATAAATAAAATAAAAGACTAAAAAACATGAATTTAGAACATGACATATTTATATATGTTGTAATTTAATTTAGAAAAACAAAATTATAATGATTTTTAAAATAGGAGTATGTTTATATTTTACTAAAATGTACCAGAAATAAAAATATTATTATAATATATCTTAATTATAAATTATCATACACAATGAGATAATGAACGTATGTTAGAAATAGACTACAAACCTATTTTAATTAGTTAAATAATATAATAGGAGATCAAGTTTTGTCTTCTTTTGTGAGGCTCTACGCATAGTAGGGAACGCACATCGATGTTTGGGTATGGCTCTGCGCGTGATAACCTACTGATCAGTTTTGTTAGGTGAAGGTTGGTGAAAATCAAAGAAAACAAATTATTTTGTTTTAACATTAATTGTTTTATTACGCTAATATTTTGAAATTTTTACATTTAATGTTAATCTAAGACGTTAAAGAGAATGTCCGTACCTTCTTAACTCTAGTTATTTATCTTCATTGATAGACTTATTTATATTGAATGAATTAAAACTCTATGCATTAACTTCAAAACAAGTAAAGTAAAAAATACCATGCAGAACAAAACTTGCCTAATACAATAATTTATTTATATTTAAATTTAATATTTATTTTATTAAATACATCACTAATTATTAAAATGAAAAATTATTTTTTAGTTGATTGAAAAACACTACTAATATTATGCATAGTATTATTTCTACTTTAAACCTATATTTTCCTTTTTTAAAATATTAAGTATACTAATGGGGACAGTAACTTTCAACTCAAGAAAACAAAACTCTGTAAAATTAACCCAATTATACTTTTATTATTTATTTATTTATTTGTTGCACTCAGCAGCCTCTGGTCCACACGTGGCCCATGGAGATCACAAGGGTCAGTGTAACTAACCCTTCAATTTAGCACTTTATGCCCTTAACCTTTTCCCTTCCCACCACTTTCACATTCATCAATAGTGCGAACAAAACAACAAATTATGACATCATCATTACGTTTTCGTTTTCATTTTCACATAATTTAATTTTCAATCATGTACCATAATGTTGTGGTTCCTGGATAATTTAATTTCATATATTGTTAAAAGTCTAACTATAACAATTGTTAAAAGAAAGAAAAAAATCACACGTCAACCCATTAGCATATAATAATGTAAAAACTTACGCAATAATGGAACGTTCAAAGTCTCTGGAATATATTCTTTGGTTATGCTTAATGGGTTTGAATTGAATAGAAAATGATAGAGCAGAAGCATAATTGGGTTTGGATTAACCTACAATTCTTGACTCCTACTCCAGAAGTTGATGTTTCTTGACGAATGAGACTACTCAAATTGATCTTCCCTATGCCTTTATGTTCACCAATTATATAATATTCTTTCATTCTCAAGCATTTCTTAGGATTAGGATTGGAAATTTTTTCTCTTTTTTTTTATCAGCATTAGAAAGTGACAGGCAGAAAAAGAAATATTTGGATTAAAAATTTAAAGTTAGAAAGTAAAGGAGAAAATTAAAGCAAAAGAAAGGATGGTTTAGATTAAGAAAAATAATATAGAAGTTCCGACAATTATGAAAAAGTTTAGGGTGCGGTAAAATAAAGAAAACATGTTAATTGTAGGAATTTATAAAATAAACAAATTAATCTTGTATTAAAAATCGTACTTAATTAAGTGTTAAAAAATATTTAAATACATATAACTCACTGTAGTTTTATAAGAAACTTGATGTAAATAAATAAATTTTAAAATATAAATTAAAATCAGTTTTAAATTACAATGAAAATAAATTTCTGCAATACGATAACTTTGAGAAATGGATAGGCAAAGGTAAGGAAAGAGAATGTTCATATGTGATGGATGGGTCTCACCAACTAATTGGGCACATATGGTTTCATTAATTATGCATGTACGAAGTATGGTTGGGATGGGAGGACAAATCAAATTAATATATATATTTCAAATTTCACAACTTTCTAGGATGAAACAATTAAGAATTGTATCAAAAGTTTTATTATACTCATCTCTATTCTTGAAAAGCGTAGTTATATTTTAAATATAGGATAGATTTGGAAAATTTTAATTAAATTTTTAATAAATTTTTGTAATTTATTGAATTCTGAAATTTTGAAAATTTCTAATTGAATTTTACATTTAAATGTTTTTTATTATTTTTGTGATATGACAGTTATTTTACATTGTTATCTTTCTTAAATATTGTCACATCATATCTTATTACAAGAGACTGTTATAACGTGATCTTTCTCAAATATTTATTGTATTTGTATATAAGGAAAATTGTTTTTAACTTTAATTAAAATTATAAATTTTAAAATAAAAAAATATTAAATATATAACTATAAAATTATGAATTATTAAATTATTAAATTACAAAAAGTTAAAAAAAATTAAAATTTCATAATTTCATAATTTGATAATTTTGCATTTTTATAATTTCACAATTTCATAATTTTTTAATTACATAATTTTATAATTTTATATATATTTTTTTTATAATTTCGTAATTATGAAATTATATATTTTTATAATTTTATAATTTGTCAATTTTTGTAATTTTATAATTTTTTTATTTCATAATTTTATAATTACATATTTTATACTTTATATTTTGGAATTTTTTAATTTATAATTTTATAGTTAAATTAAAAAAATTGTTAAATACAGTCAATATTTGGGAAAGATCTAATAACAAGATATTATGTGACAACATTCAATGAGGGTAACCCATGGCAGTCAAAATTGAGATTTAAATCATAAGATTCAAAGATTCGACCATTTTATATAGTATTTATGACTCAGATCTGATCTCACAACATAATCATAATCATAATACAGTAAGTAGAATCTGTAGATTGTCGATCAAAATCTTGTAAAATCATGTAAATCTGTCATTTTTTTTTTCGAATTTTCTGTTGCACTACCTGTTCATATTATTTGGTGAATAATTAAAACTTTACATTGTTACATGTGTCGTCACTCACACAATCACCTTTCACCTAATTAAATTAAATATTAATACAATTAAAATTTATTTCTCAATAAAAAATTAATATAGTTAAAGTCTGGTTGCAATGCACCAAAACACTTCCTAATTAAAATTAAAATTTAATACAATTATAATTTTCCAATTTTGCAGTGACAATTTTGTATAGACTCGAAGCATAATAACATTTAATATTTATTAATTATAATGTTATTATTTATTACTTCTCATATAAAGAAACATAATAACATTACTATTATTATTTCTTGTATAAAAAAAATTATTTCTTCTTTTGATTTATATTCTCTCTATTATTTTATTTTAAATCTTTTTGTATTTCCATATTTTATTACATTAATCATTTTCATACATGTTATTTAAAATTTTAAAGAATAAGATTGCATTGATTTCTACTCCTAGTAAAATTGAATAATTATTTTCATATATATACATTTGTAGGCATGTTAAGATTATCGTTTAGATTTGTATTGAGCTACATCAAGACTTGGTTATCAACTCTTATTTCTCTTTTTGGTTTAGATACATTGTTATTGTAATTTCTTCTCTTATAGTTGGATTAAAATGAAATAGTGACATGTATAGTGCCTTCCTCCTTACTTGCTATGATAATAATAATAAAGAATTTCAAAGGATTTGCAAGATTGGTTAGTATTTTAATTGTTTAGGTTGTTTTTGTAAATTGATTTGTTTCATAGTTAGATTTTACCCTTTTAAACTTGTTAGGATAGTCTCTATATAGTTTCTTAGGTTAGTTTAGTGTAATTACAATTTCTTGGCCATTCTAACAGAGTTCTTTATGTTTAAGTAGTGAATTTTAGAAGTCTTGTTAGGAGTTAATTTTTGAGTAATTTTTTTGCCATTCTTAGTCCATTAGAACTTGTGAAGACAATTTATATCTTAAAAACTATTTTAAAGATTTTTTGTGATTTTTAATTGCTAAAATATGATATATTTTGAAGCGGTTTTTAACCATAAAAAATTATATATTTTGTGGTGATTTTTAATTGTAAAAAATATTATATTTTGTGACGGTTTTTAACAATAAAAAATAATATACTTTTTGGCATTTTTTTAATCATCAAAATATAATGTATTTTGTGACGATTTTTCATAATCAAAATATGATTAATATCATAAAATAAAAGTAAATTTTATAGCGGTTTTTAATCATTGTTAATTTTTTTCTTTGTTGACAGCAATACCAACGGTTAAATTTTTTTTGACACAAACTGTTTTTGACATGAGTAATTTTGACGGTTTGAAAAAATGTCAAAAATTTTATTTGTGACAATTTTTAAGCACTACAACTTGTAATTTTAACCTCCACAAATGTCCACTTTTTTGTAGTGCTTTAATATTATATTATTAAGTCAAACTATCGAGAATTAACCATATAATGAAGTTAATATATGGTGTAACAAAATCTTTTGTTAGGTTGAGTAGGTACACAAGCCCTTCAAACTTGGAAGTTTTACATGCATGTGGAATGAACTTGATACGACTGTAGATGGTCGTTGACCATGTTGTAGTCGGCTTATGTATGCAGGGAGATTGAGTTGTTGCGACTATTGGTCGTCTTTAACCGTGATGTAGTCGACTTTTTGACGTAGGTGGATTGAGTATATATTTGTGCCCGTACCCATACCAGCTTTCTTACTATTTTAGTATCTATTAACTAATTTTTATAAAATAATAAGAAGTTACGCAAAAGAACATAAAATATCAAATATTCAATATCAAAATAAGGGTATTCTCGTTTCTTTAATACCAAATATTTAGAAAAAATTTATAATTGTATACATTTCAAATTAGAATACCAAATTAAATTTTATGAGAACTAAAACATTTATTAAATTTAAAAATATTAATGAAACTTAATTGATAAAATTTAAAAATATTTTTAAAAAAATATAAAAAGAAAACAATTATTCAAATTAAAAATATTTTAAATGTCTCTTACATCAATCTTTTAAATTCTAAGGAAATTTATTTTTTTTATACACTAATAAAAATTATAAATCATCATTTGATCAAAATCACAAAAAAAAGAAAGATTAAACTAATAATAATTGAAATTTAACATAAATTTTTCATCTTTTGAACTTCAATATATGTTGGATGGTGACAAAAAAGATTCATGACAATTACATTAAATTATTATATTATAGTAAATAGAATTTATTTATACAATCATAGTAATAAAATCACACTTATGGTAATCAGTTAGAAATTAGGTTAAAATACCTTTTTGGTCCTAATTTCTGTCAAGTTTTGTTAAATCAATCCTACTTTTGTTTTTGTGCTCAAATAGGTCCCAATTTTTGTCAATTTTGTTCAATTTGATTCTTTTTTGCTAACACCGTTTAAATCATTTACATTATTTCGCATTTTGCGGGTCAAGTGCGGATCGGGCATAAACGGGCCGAGATGGCCCGTATGGCCACCCATACTTATAAGGTTGATCCATATCATCTAAGGCTGTAACACCCCATTCAGGATGTCACTTAAAATTTATAAATCGCCAATACTTCCAAAAGCATAACTTTGATACTATCACTTGAAAGTGAACATTTCTAAAACTTAATTTCTATAAAGTAAATCAACATTTAAAATCAAACAAAATCGATATAAATCATTAAAGAAAACTTAATACAAATTCTTCCAACTCAAAACAAACTTCTAAAATAGTCAAACTATTACATCTTATTCCAAAACATTTCCTAATGCTTTCCAAAAAAAAAAACAAAACAAACTCCTAAAGGCTTCCCCAAAGAGTCTCCTCATAACTATGCTTCTCCAACTGCATTTGTATCAACATCTGCTCTCGTATAACCCAAGTTATACGATCATCACAGGTGAAAACCACAACCACCAACATGCAAGGATGAGCTAACTAGATAAAACATATCACATAACAATATATTGCCAACATACAACTCACCTAGCATGATCACATATGTTCATAAACTCAACTAATTCATATTACCACCAAGTAATATTAAACGATATGTCATTCTCTCATAACCAACCAATTACATTCCATGCACACCAATGCCTCTTGGAAAGGGCTTTCCCATGTTTTTCATAAGACTTACAAGCAACAATTCTGCCTGCTCAACAAAGCCTTAGGTTTGTTAAGCTCATACCAAAGCCTTATGCCTGAAAGAAACTTTTTTACCCGACTCACCAAAGCCTTTTGGGTAAAAGAATCAACCTGGCTTTACAGTTATAAGAGAATTCACACCCCATCATCACATACACACATACATACATATATACATGCATATATAGATGTATATAACATTATCATATGATTAATAATATTTCAACTCATCATGTGAATTCATCATAAATGACTTAGCATATCACTTCATACATATATCATCACCATAGAACTTGCAATCACATTCAGAATAAGCAAAACACACCTAACAAACAACCTGACGTTCAAAATGCCCAAAAATAGGTATCAACACACAAAATGCCAATCACCCAGCGACCACTTTGTATCGTAAGAATACTCGCTCAGCGACCATGTTGTTATCCCAGCGACCATGTAAGACCTGGGAAAATTAAATAAATAAATAAATATTTATTTTAATAAATGTGGGGGAGGAATCGATAAATTAATTAATGTAATGAGTTATGACAAAGGAATAGTACTAACTTAAGTGGTTGATGTTAGGTTTACATAGTGGGTTTCACATAAGGTATTGACATCACTCTCAACCCAAAACCTTAAGGCGATGAGTTTATGGGTCTTTATTCTTATATAGTGCTCTATTTTCTCATTTCTAGCCAATGTGGGACTTAGACTCACACTTGGATTTCTAATAATCTCCCCCTCAAGGGTGAGTCCCTTCAACCACATTGGTACACTCCCCCTCCAACGGAAGCATTCCCAACCACGAGTACTCCTTTTCTACTTTTTTTTTTGCATCGTCGTTCTTCTTAACAGGACACGCTTACCTGGAACCCTTGCTAGGAAGACTTTCGATACAAGGACCATACTACACTCGTTTGAACCGGTTTTAACCATCGGCTCTAATACCACTTATTAGGTTTACAAAGGGGGTTTCATTGGGAAGATACAACACCAATGAGACTTTAACCCAACCACATAAGGCATTTAAAAGAACACAAAATTGGCACACACATAGGACTTGAACCCAAGTCCTCTCACACAATCAAGTACTCTCACTAAACCAAAGATTCCTCAAACAAAAAAACACCCATATGAGCAAAATGCTCATGAAAGACCATGGGTGGTAATACCTTAGTGAGAGGATCTTTCATTTTTGGAGTTTCTCCCTTATTGTTCTATTGAAAATTGTTCACTCTATACCTTATTGTTGTTAGAATACAACACAACTGATTTATTGTCACAATGTAACTTAATTGGTCTTTCAATTACTTCATAATGCACAACCCTATGACAAAATCCCTCAGCCATATTCCTTATTTGATGCCTCAAAGCATCTTACAAAATACTAAGTCAAAATACCTAATGATTTTTTACTAATCTGACTCCCTGTATGTGAGCATATAAACTCTTGTACTTTGTAAATACATCAAACCTCTTTTGGCTGCTTTCCAAATGATATTGCTTAAATATCTGCCTAATAGCTCAACTATATATGCTATATTTGGATGCGTACATATTTGGACATACATCAAACTCTCTACAGCTGCATTTCCTAAATTTCTAAATTTCCTTTTAGACATTGAATGAGATTGAGTTGAAATTGCTCCCACTGAACTTGTGATACACATAATTATCAACATCATTCATCTCGAAACTAAATATGAGAATCACTTGATGAAATTTGTGGTACCATTGACGAGATGCTTGTTTTAGCCTATAAATGGATTCTGTCAAATTATAAACCATACTCTTAGAGTCTCCTAATACAAAGTTTTCTGGTTCCACCATATAATTTGTCTCATCAATGTTGCCTTTGAGAAATGTCGTCTTGACATCCATTTGATGAAGCTCCTTTCTTTTTTAGTATGACCCTTTGCCACAAGACAAGCCTTCTACCTCTCCATATTACCTTTGGAATCCCTCTTGGTCTTAAAAAATCACTTGTCTTAAAAAACCACTTACAACCAATGGGTTTCACACATTATGATAATGGGACAAGTTCCCAAACCTTACTGTCTTGCATGGACTTATACTCCTAATTTATTGTTTCAATCCATTTTTCCGAATTAGGATCTTGCAATGATCTTTGCAAAGATATTGGCTCATGAAGCACGAGTTCTTGAGGATCTTGAGTTTGTTCTTGAAGATATGAACTTGCTTCATCACAAGCAACTATATGAATCGGTGGAATTGTCATCGATTCTTCCTCAAAGACAAAGTCTCTAATCTTATTCTTCCCCACAAACTCATTATCCTCAAAGAACATGACCATTCTCGTCTCAAAACTTGTCTTTAATTTGGGATTACAAAACTCAGCCTCTGATCTCGTTGATTTGCTCTATTTACCTTTAATGCATTCAACAAAAACATTAATGTTTGTGATGTCAATGGAATCCAAGATCCCATTTGACACAAGTCGTTCAACTATATGCTTAGAGGTGTGACCTAGGCATTTTCCTAAATCAATATTTACAATTTTATGCTTAGTACCACATCATTCCATATCGATGGATTCACTATAAGAAGGTCACCTAACAAGCATATACAGATTATCTTTACCTAAAAGTGAACTGGTTCCAATTATATTTGAATGTAAAGACTACCTGAATTCATTATTTCCAAATGAATACAAAATCAATTGACTTCCGGTAGCTTATGTAACCCTTCATTGAAACACTAATGTTTAGTTGTTAAACTAAAGTTGACCACTAACTATCTCTTGAGTTGTGGCTCGAGTTGGCGAGTGTTGTCGTTGTGAGTGTGCGAGTTGTGACTCGTATGGATTGGTCCAGATACATTGTCCTCCTCAGTATTAAGCTGATGAGTTTGATAGTCTTGGGATGTTACTAACTATGTTCTTATTGAAAACTCCACCGGGCGTTACAAAATATGGTTTGTAGCTGGTTTCTCGCACGTGCTCTACAAGTTGTGGCTTGTAGGTGTGGCAACAAGACATCTTGAGATATTCGTCTAAAGACGTAGACCATGGATGACATGGTGGTGGCCATGTGATATGGAATCAAAGGATGTAATTCCTTTGGTGTGTTTGTATGTATATATGTTTTATGTATATGTTGTTTAATTGTTAGCTCACCTTATCTATTTGTGTTTTACGATGATAGTGTACACGGTACACGGGAGTAGAGGATGTTGCAGGTGGATCTGGTGAGGCCTAAAGCCAGAGCAGGGCTAGTCTGGGAGAAAGATTTATCAGAGTTTTTATTATGTCTTTGAATCAATTGTAAACTTTTATATTATTAGAATGAATATTTTATGTGATTTTTATAAGTATGGATTTGAATTTAGTTTACAATGAACTAAAGTTTAATTTTTCTCGCGTTTTGAGAAAAGTCAAGATAATAAATGATTTTTAATTATTATTTCTATTTCATTTTATTAAAAATCCATAATATCCGAACGAGATGTTACATGCGGGATTGAAGTTTTGTTGGTGGTTACCTTATTTTATGTAGGGATAATGAGATAATAGGTAAAACATGTAATGGTTGTGGGTTAATACATGGAAGATGATGGTTTATTGATGTTAAATTTGAATTTAGTTTGAGTTTTTGGGATGAATGAAGTGTTGTAGCTACTGTTTGGAGGTAAGTTTGATGTGGCGTGAGTTAGAAGCATGGTTAGGTTCTGTTGTGAGTTTCCAGGAGCTTGGATGTTCTTTTGGTTTAGTGACATGTTGTGAATTGCTTTATTGTTGAACACTTGTGTATCCATATTGATGAATGGGATGTGTATGAAGTTGTAGTTGTGCAAATGAGTCCTATTGAGTTTTTTGAATGTGCATTGAGGTTCATTTCACGTCTAATTGTGAGTCCTAAGGTGAGTATGATAATTGGGTGTATAATCAAATTTAAGGGTGCCAATTGTGAATGTTTAAGTGCTCCTTGATGAGTAATTTCTCTTATTTGTGGTTGTGCTAATTGAGGGGTGTTGAACTATAACAAGATGGAGTTAGTGTTCTGGATGTGTGTCGGTGATGCATTCATGTGTTAGTAATGATTTTGCATTGCCTAAACCAATGAAATCCTTTTTACTGGTGTAGTGCCTGGCAGGGTGGACTGGACTGCCAGGCGATAACTATAAAAAAGGGTGTCCCTGGAGCATGTGGTGCCTGATAGTGAGGATTGATTCGCTAGGTGATAGCCACAAACTAGAGGGTCTTGAAACGCGTGGCGCCTAGTGGTGTGTGGTGGCCGCTAGGCGATCTGCAGCACCATTTTCCTGGTGGCGCTTAGGCTGCGTCAGGCGATAGCATAAGGGCAGAGGGTTGTATGTGGATATTTTGCGTGGTTTACAAGATTTTAGGGTGATGGCTTTGGGCATAAGACATGTTGAGACCACGAGCGATGATTTGTAATGATTTGTGAACACATGGTGATCACGAGTGGGAGGCTGATGATGTTGGAAATCCTATGTGAGCATATGAGTCGGAGGCTCATATTGGTTAGCTCCACTTTATTGTCACTCACGGGTGGTAGGTCGGTGATGTTGGTAATCCTATGTAAGAATATGAGTGATGGTTCGTATTGTTAGCTCAACTTGATTATTACAAGCAATGGTTCATACTAGGATATTTCCATGCGTGTGGTCTACGAGCGTTAAGTTCGTAGAGGTTGGATCACGAGTGGCAGGTTCATGGCAGCATGTGTTAACTTTAAGGTCATGACCAAAGTGTGTAGAATCTGGATGAACATGGTGGGAGGCCATGATTTCTAGTGCATAAAGAAAAGTCACTAGTGTAGTTTGGACATTTTACAGCACCCAATATGTCTCGGTTCTTTTACAAACGAGGTATATAAAGATGTGGTGGCATTTTTGTAATTTTGTGAACTTTTATGCCTCGGTTCTGAAGACAACCGAGACATACATCTCCCAAAATTTTATTTTTCCCGGTTTTTTAAAAATTTTAAATTGATGCAACATTTTATGCCTTGGGTCTATGCCAAACCAAGGCGGATAGTCTATTTTGAGTGGTATATGCCTCGATTTAAAATCAACCGATGCAATATTGCTTTTTAGGGTTGAAAACCCATATCGCGCCACTGTTGAAGCATCGTCTTGTTCGAGTTTGGAGCGAGTAGCAGCCGCATTTGGAGAGGAGCAGCATTTGCAGCGTGGAGGATAAACCTTTAGAGTGCCCTTCCTCAAAGCAAAAAATAGGTTTCAAGTTCCCTTCTTCCACGTAGTCGCAGTTCGTCCCTCCACAGTTGGTCCGTCGTTGCGACGCCGTACCTCCATTGTGGCAGTTCAATTTGACTTGTACGGTATGTACTTGTCCCTAGCTTTGAAAAGTAGAGTTAAGAGAGCATAAAATATATGTAGGTGGAGACATTATTCTAGGTTTTACTATACTTTGGTTTTGCATATTCTTTGGTTCTACTATGAGCTGCCATTTTCCCGCGAAGACACGAACGAGTGCGAGAGAGTGAGCACGACAAGGATGAGCTCCACCGCTTGTTGTAGACCCAAAGCTCCGACAAATTCTTCTACATGACCCATTTTTCTTAATCCTTAGTGGATATTGAGAAACCCCATTTCTCGGAGGAATATTCCAATGTAATACGTTACAAATTCTGACGTAGTTGATACAAAACTGGTCCAATTGGTCGTAGTATACGAATTCACCGAAATACCCCTAAAGGGTGAGTTTGGTTTATGTAGTGTTAATGTGCAAATGTGATATTGCAATATGTAGGAATCATGTAGGTTCATGTTTCTGAACATGGTTTTGTTCGTATGTACATTCAAAAAATTATAATACTTTGTAAAATTGTAATTACATAACTTGGTAACGTTTTAATTAGCATTACTGATTAGTTATTATCGTTAATTGTTATTTGTGTTAGCATATACATAACCCATACTTTGCTGCAACTACTCATCATCTCCTTTTCCTTTTCCTTTTTTTAATCAAAAGTTTTACATAATTAATTTACTATGGTATTACGACATTCAAATTGAAACATGTGGAGATTGTATTCAAATGACCTCGAGTCTTTTGAGTTTTGTTCAATTTTAAACCGACCCAATGGTAGAGGTGGATGGATCATGAAATTGATACTTTGGAGTACTTAAATAAAGTGTCAAATAATTATTATAAATTACAAACTATTCATGTTCATAAGCTTCGCTAACAATTGTTATAAAGTTGTTCTTATCTTTTTCAAATTGTGGACCTGGTATAATAACCATGATGCAATTTCAACTTGGGGTACACTATTAAATTAAGCACGTCAACATTATAAACCAACTTTTCAGTTTGACTAACGATTTCAATTAATAAGATTTTGGAGGCAAGCCTTGTCATTATTCTGCAATTGATTAGATTCAAAATAGTCACTTTTTAACTCCCTTTCTGCCTCGGTTGTAGTCAGACCTGAGGCAGAAAGTACATTTCAATTTTTTTTAAAATTTTTTATACTCATTAGGTCTCGATTCTTTTTAGAACTAAGGTAGTAACCTTCGCATATGCCTCGGTTTATAATCGAAGCATAAACATGTCACCTTTTTACCTCGTTAGTATATGCCTCAGTTTTAAAACCGAAGCTAAAAGGCCTAAATAACCGGAACAAAAACCCTTTCCTGTACTAGTGAGTTCTCAAAAGGGATTTTGGACTAAGTTAAAATGATTTGGGTGAGGGTTTATGATATGCCTTTTCATGTGTGTTTAATTATATTGAACTCACCCTTTCTATGTGTGTTTGGCGATGATCATGTAACTTGTTACACATGAACAAATGATGTTTCAGGTGGCGCTAGTGATGTTTAGAGATGGAGTGGGGGCTAGCGGTTGGGGTTCCTTTGAGGAGTTGTTTTGACTAGTTTGTAATTTCTAATTAAGTTAGTGTTGGAACATGGTTTTTTGTAATGAATTAACTTTGGATTTTGAATTATGGTGCGATTAATAAAGTTTTGATTTTCCTGTGCTTTGGAAAAGACTTTAAAATGCTGAGTTATTAATATTACTATTTTCTTTTATTTAAATTAGTAATATGCACCTAGGATATTACAGACCACACTAGTTGTTACCCAACGATTACCAATCACCCAACAGCCACTTCACGTCATAATTTTCTCTCACCCAGCTACTACACCACTTGCCTAGTGACCCCTTTGCCTCGCAAAATTGGGTCGCCAACAACCAACCTTGTCCTCCAATGACCAGACATGTACAAAACCATGAAGAACAATGCCCAAACACCTATTTGGTTAACTCTAAAGCACAAAACTTAGAAGCACCTAGTAACATTTTACCAATTTAAAGTTTCACTTAATCCTTCACAAGAACTCTCTTTCTTACCTTTCAACCGTCCAAAGTATGCAAAAGAAAATCATAGAACCTCCACCCAAAATACATGTACATTAAGTGATAAAACTCCACCAAAACCTCATTGTTTCGTGAACCAATACACCACAATTCCATAAACTCTTTTCACGTGAATAACTAAAATGACTAAAAACAAAATAAAAAAATGATCATCATAGTATCTCTCTTTACCTAAAAAACTTCAACCTAATGTTGTATTTCACATTTCCTTCATGTATTCATCCATAAAAAAATTATCATAATCTATCACCAAGAAGAACCTTAGTATTTCAAACCTTTAAATTTTCTCCAGCCATAATCACAATAATAAATAAAAGTTTTGCTCCCTTTACCTGGAATTCCTGAAACAACATTGTCTTGACCTTACTCTAGCTTCCGTACATACCATAAAATGCTAAAAATAAAACTATGCACACAATAAGAATCAAAACATGACCTCCAACCCATAACAAGGTTCTAACCAACTGTGCTACTCTTCGCTTTGATATAAATTATTATTTATGGATTTAAATAATACCTCCTATGTCAAACTTACCCTTTATGAAATTTTAATTATTTTCCTTGGGTCTTACAAAGGCCATTATCTTGCCTTAAATTAGGACCTCTTGCTATTCTCACCACATGAACCATTCTACTCTATATGAGTTTGAATGATCATTAAAATGTTAGGATGTGACCTTACTTGAATCCATAAATCACTACATACACTATATTACAACCAAAAGAATTTTCCATGAATTTTCCTTTATCATTCTCCTATGAGCTTTGAATCACTCACATATATAAATATATATCAAATCTGATCTTAGTATACTATCATCAATCATACACAATCATAGCAGTAGTTGAAAAGATCAAAGACACAATATTATAGTAAATGGCGCTCAATGGTGGTGCTCAACCCTAAAGCTCTTGTAAACCGCAACGCTCAATGGTGAAAAGTTAGCGCTTAGCACCATGGAGCTAGAGCTAAAGCTCCAGATCTACAGAGTCTCACTTGGCGCTCAACGTTAACATTCAACGCCAGAGCTCTCGTAAACCGCAACGCTTAGCGGTAAAGAGCCAACGCTCAACGGTACACTATAAACTAGCAGTTTAGAAAATTTAGAACCTGTGTAAATGACCAATTAGGCACCTTTCTTGTAGCGTTTTTCATTCAAAATAGTTTAGAGAGTTTAAAATTAGTACCCAATTGCTCAAAAACACATATTCCCATTTTTACTCAAAATATGGCCAACTCAAATCAATTTCAAAGCAATTCAACATGCATACCTCAATTCAGCATATCACATCACAATTAAATACCAAAATGATCATTTTAATTTGAAATCCAATAAAAACCCAGCTTCCCTTGCCTCTAATGCAACCGAAGTTTGAAACATAAAACCCCAAGACGATTTGGGCACCAAAAACCCAAATTCAACCTAGAGAAGCCAAAACAAAGGCATATATAGAGGGATGAGGATTTGGTAAAAATCAAAGTAGAATCAATGTCCCAAGACCCACATGCATTCAAAATGCAACAACCCCAACTGAAAGAGAAGAAAAAGGTTGAATTTTCAACTTACGTAGATGAAAAAATTGTTCAAATAGATTCGAAGAAGACTTTATCACAGTCCAAAATTTGGTCTCTAATTCATGAGAAGATGAGGATAAAATGAGAAAGAGTAAGATGAGTTGCTTAATAGATGAGCAAATAAGAAAAGATGGGAAAAAAAGAAAATTGAGAGTGTTTTTTATTACTAAAACTGACTGAAAGAGAAAAGGTGGATTTTACAATATAAATTTTAAATTTTTTAATTTTATTTTAATTTCTTAACTGTCAAAAAAAAATAATCTTATTAGATAAAATTTAATTTCATTAATTTATTTTAATTCAATTAATGGTTAGATTAATTAAATATTTGTTTAATATTTAATAATTGTTACTTGTTTTAATTAAAAGGAAAATACATATTAATATGAAAATTAATTGAAAAAAGTTTTTTAAGATTAAATAAGTTTTTAGTAATATTAACTATTAATAAATTTAAATAAAAACATATTGAGATTGTGCTTTTTGTTATTATACTAGAAACAAATTGTATTAATATTCATTGTATTAAAAATAAACGATATCAATATTACCCTTTTAAATTTATTGCACATTCTCAATATCTTTAGTCAAAATAATGATTTAAGTGTTTTATGTAAATCACAAGTACAATAATTTCTAAAGATATGAATACTAAACTTCAGCTAAAGAATTATAAGAGATTTGAAAGTCATCACGAGATCGAATGATATGTCTATAGCTTTAAGAACTGTAAATAATTTTAATTATCCATAAGTATTTGTGTGTAGTCTTAAATTGCTTAATGCTATCTTTGTATTTTCTTTTTCAATTTATTCAATTGCTTTAAAATTATTGAAATGCTTTGCCAAGCGTTACGCATGGTTAGAAGTTTGTAAGTAATAGAAATCTAATTTAAAAAAAAAAATAGACTTATTTTAGTGCTTATTCTAAAAAAAATCTACCGATAAATTTGTCTTTTATCTAGACTACGAGAATTAATTACTTTTACTTTTGTACAATTAAAAAATAAATCTTTTAAATTACTGAATAAATAGGTACCTGTATTTGCTAATATGAGTAGGTAAAAATCTAGTATACCTCAGGATATTAACACAAATGACTAGTTTTAAATCAATATTAACAATTTTTAGGTTCTGGCCTAGAGAACCATTGGATCTTGAACAAATGTCAAAATAGAGAGTTATAGAAAGTAAAGATAAGTATATCAATTGGAAAACAATCTAATTAAATGGAATGAAATAAGCAAAGAAAATATTAGAAGAAACTACTAAGAAAAACCTTGCTAAAAGTGGTTTTTAGTGAAGATTTAGTTTTTCACAATGTTTTGAAGCTAGTCAATTGATCCACAAAGCTGACCTCAGCTAACAGGAGGAATTGGTCGCTGTATTTCTAAGCATTCTGAATGCCATGGCAATGCAAACATAACAGTTGCCAGACAAAACATCCTAGTATCAGAAATCATTTGTTTTCTCAATCAACACTTGTTGTCACTATTGGTGCCTCGCCAAAGTGAAAATAAAGGAATATGTGTAAGCAAGGAGCCTATGAACCCAGAAGCAGATTGGTTTGGTTCATCCTTTTCAATATCAAAATCCCGCCAGAACTTGATGATATGGAGACTTTCTTCCTCTGTGGATCTTTGGACAACAATCTTAGAACCATATCCTTTCTTTCTCATTTGTTGGCATATCTCAGAAGGATTGTTTGCAGTGAGGGTCACCATGTATAGCCATCCCTTTTCTGACAAAAGGCGGTCTGCAACCGGCAAAATCTTATCGATCACACTCCGGCCATTCTCCCCACCGGCCCAAGATGAGGTAATACCTTCAACACCAACTTCATCTTCAGGGGTAGGCACATAAGGAGGGTTCACAACCATAACATCAACCAACCCTGCCAAACGCTCCTCTAGTCCAGCTGCAATATCTGTTACTACCAACTCAACACCAACCCCATGTGCTACCATAGTCTTTCGGGTCACCTCCACTGCATGAGGGTTGATATCGGTCGCAATATAGTTCACACCATAACCTTCCTGCCCCAGAATAAGAGCAAGGGAAGTGATGACATATCCACTTCCACAGCCTATCTCCATGCACAGTGATGGATGATGTTCCAGCAGGTTATTGCGATCAGCTAGAAGAGCATCAACCAGTGCAAAAGAATCATCACATGGTTCATAAACCTCCTGATGGGAACTCACAAGGCGAATTTGAGCAGTTCTTGGTAATTCTTTGTATGAAGCCTACCATTGAACAGATAACTGTCAGTAAACCTCAAATGTTCAATCCAATTCACAAGTAAAAAGGGTCTGGGGAAGTAGCAGCAACAAAAGATTTTGCCCACCATACCATTTTACTTGTGTTCACTTTAGCATTGATACACGGATGACCTTTGTTGAATCCAGCTCTGACTGGCACTGCTCAATTTCAAGACAAAATTTACAATATCAATTTCTTCCTACTCCTCCTGAGCCAGAAACGGCAGAATAATTTAGTTGTTGATATTAATATTAAAATAAAAGTAACAAGAATCAGTATAAAAAATAAACTAAAAAATGAAAAATGCAGGGAAGTAAACGTGATGTGAATCTTGTTGATGCAGTATATTGATCAGATATAATCATATGCTTTCAAATGCAAGCATGATCAGAATCCAATATACAAGAGCCAAGGGTCTATATATAAGCATTCAGAATTTCTTTAAATTGACCTCTTCATCCAGTAGAGTCTAGAAGCAGAACTGACGCATGAAATCATTTAACGTAGGAGTCCAAGACCCCAATCTATGCTAGTATTCTCCAAAATTACATGGCATCATTCGAACCAATGTTCTAACTAATGATTACGATAGTTGGTTCTGGTTCTATACCATACAATTGTTTTTTGGCAGGGAGAATCATAAAGTTTAGTCTTAAACAATCTTATATTAGAAATCATATCAGTAGATCAATCATTGATCACGTTAAATATTTGAAACAATAACAGATCACAACCAAGCCATGAGTTGCATCCAAGAGTTGACCATCATAAGGAGCAAGGACAATAACTAGGAGGGAAACAAGTAAAAATAATATGATAATCCAACATAAATCAATTTCCACATAGTGTTTAATCTCCAAAGACACAACAATGGAGCTTGAACATTTCACACTCCCTTTTGTGATAATGTCTTCTTCAAAGTAGAATGCTTAATGAAAAAGTAAAAGAAAAGGGGAACTCGTGCAACTTCCAACAATGGGAGAGAGTGAAGTAAATCCAATGCATTCAAAAACACATTATTGTTTAGCAATGTGTAATATTTGACACAATTTAGTGGAAGGGCTGGTGTCTTTAACATGATGCCAGCAGTTTGAACCAATCCTAATTAAATCCATACATGTGAAGAGAATACAGTGAACATGTGGGTGGCTAAACCAGTGAAAAGACGCGTAACAGGAGAAATATGTCTTCATATTATTTACATATAGTTTCTAAGGTAGGACACCCTTGATAGAACGAACAATAGGTACAAACTATCCAGGGAAGAGTGGAAAATAAAGAAATAGAGAAAACAGAGTGGCAAGTTAAGGGAAAAAAATTATCTCCATAAGCAGGAATGTGACATGTAAATACAATACAAGACACTCCAGTTGCGTGGTCGATGAAACCAGGAATTCATAAATCCGTTCAGACTATGGATGTAACACACATCCTTCACCACAAACTCATGCCTAATGCTATTGATTTCAATTGAGCAGCAACCAAGAGTCCTTTGATGCAAACAATGAATATTCAAATAGGGTAAGAAAAGAACAACATGGACATGTGGATAAAGTGGGCGTAACAAACTCACCGGCGGTCGCCGCCTTCGCACTCGCCGTCCTCGCGATTCTCCGCAATCGCAGCCCTCGCTGTTGCCGGGGCTCTTCGTCCTCGCCGTCGAAGCTCGCCGCCCTCGCTGATGCCGGCGCTCTCCACCACGCTGCCCTTGCTGCTGCCTTTTGTTATTCTACTCCTTTTTCTGTTCGTGCCTACGTTGCTTTTACTATTGTGCTTTCTATCTCGAGTATAATTAGAATTTGAAGAAAAAGGATTTTTGCCTTTTCTTCATTCTATTTAGGGTTTATTTAGAATTTGAAGAAAAAAATGGAATTACCATTTTTTATAAATTTATTAGTTGTTTCATACATGAATATTTTATGAATTACCAATCCTTTTATAATTATATTATGAACCTAATTTTTTATAATTATATTATGAACCCATTTTATAAATTATATATAAGTTATTTTTATAATTTATATTATTTTTAATATTTTTATTTACAAATTTAATTTTTCATCTATTTATGATTTTTAAGAGTCGATTACAATCTTTGAGTTACAGTCCATGAGTTTCTTATCCGTGAGTTAGAATTTTTTTTTACCTTTTCGGTCCTTGTATGGTTTTTGAGTTTGATAACATCGTTAAATTTAATTTCTGAATATGTTACCAAAATCATTTAGAGGTCAATTATAACTAGTTTTGTTGTTTATCGAATATATTTTACAAGCTTCTATCATTCTGATATCAAACTACTTACAAATATTTAGTCCAATGTGATTCAAAAAAATGTCTTAGAAATAAAAATTCATATTAACTAGACATTTTATATTTTATATAAGTGAATGTAAATTTTATTTTACATACCATTTTTATAAAATTAAATTAGAAAAAAAAAATCCATTACTCAATACATGTCAACTAGTGCAATACTAAACACCTAAATACTATGTCTTTTAAAAAAAATTGGAATCTGCATTCCTACTTCAAGTGCTCATTAGAGATGGCAAGGGGCAGGGTGGGAACGAATTTCACTATCTCATACCCATCCCTGTAAAAAAATTCATCCCCATCTCCATACCCAAATCCAACAGGTATCAAACTTTTATCACATCCTCATTCCCACCGGGTAATGAATATAATCTCGTACCCATATCAGTACCCGTTTTCTTACTACTTTAATATTAATTTTAATTAATTTTTATAAAATAATAAAAAATTACGGAAAAGGAAACATAATATTATCAAATATTCAATATTAGGAGTATGGGTGTTTATTCGATATCAAATACTTTGAAATAAATTATAATTGTTTACATTTAAGATTAGAATACCAAATAAAATTTAATGAGAACCAAAACATTTATTAAATTTACAAACATTAATGAAACCTAGTTGATAAATTTTAAAAATATTTTTAAAAAAATATAAAAGGAAAAAATATTTTTAAAAAAATATAAAAGGAAAAAAAATATTTAAATTAAAATATATTTTAAATGTTTGTTTACTTCAATTTTTTAAATTATAATGAATCTATTTTTTATACACTAATAAAAGTTATAATACATCACTTGATTAAAATAACGCAAAGAACAAATAATAAATATAATAATAAAATTTTAACATAAATCTTGTATCTTTTAAACCACAATATATGTTGGATGGTGGTAAAAAAATATTCATAGCAATTACATTAAATTTTTATATTGTAATAAATAAAAATTATTTATACAATTATAGTGAAAAAATTAAAGTATGATTGTAATGAGTTAGAAAATAAAAAATAATTAGATAAAATTTATCGAAATAGTATTCTACATGATTAAAATAAACAAAAAATAAAAATATTAAAAAATTAACAAATGTGTGTCTTATTAACAATTTGAAGACTATCGGAAGGAATCACACAAAGAAAAACAAATATATAATTAAAAGTATGATGAGATGAAAAATATCTTAGAGATCTAAGAAAACTTTTCAAATATCAACATATATACTCAATGGTTGATAAAAAAAGGCTTAAATACCTTTTTGGTCCTCATTTTCATAGTGTTTGTTGCGGATGGTCCTCATTTTGATAGAATGTTTAAAATGGTCCTCATTTTTACAGAATGTTTAAAATGGTCCTCATTTTCGCAATTCATGTTTTATTTGGTCTCTTTCTATAACACCGTTTAAATCATTAACGGAGCATTGTACAGGTGGCACGGTTTGTATTAGGGTGTGTTACGTGTACTGTACAAGTGGCTAATTAACGTTAATTTTTCAATTTAGGGGAAATTTTGCAATTAGGGAAATGTCTTCATCTTCGTCTTATTTGAGCTCGGATTTGCAGAGGAAGCAGTTAATACTTGTCATTTCATCATTGGATTGCAGTTGCGCTCTTCATTTCAATTTTCCAATTAATCATCATCAACAACGAGGTAAGTGGGTTTAGGGTTTTCTGGTTGTGTTTGCTCGTGGATTAGGATTTTCGTAATTCTATTTTGGGGTTTATTTGTCTTTCGATTGTTGTGATGTTCTGCATGGTTTCTAAATTACCTGCTGAGACTACACCAGATGCCCAAACTGTTAAGAATGCACCATCTGCTGAAACTGCTGAGAATGCACCTGAAACTCAAACAACTCAACTACCAAGGAATGAAGTGGAGAGTCAAGTAGCACCACTACCAACATCAGAAGAACCATCTCCGCAGTTTAGGATGAAATTACATATTAAGAGGAGGCCATGATAGCAGCTACAAACGTCTTAGTTATTTTTTGGAATTTCTGATGTAGAATTCATTATTGATGTACTGCATTTTGACTTTCCTTAAACTTCGTTCAATTTCACTTTTGTCAAACATTGATGTAGTGCATTTTGATGAGGATGAGTTAACGTTATGAATTTAACTTCTTCCAGACTTAGATCAATTTAATTTTTCCCAAGCTTATATCAGTATCACTTACTTCAATGCTCAGATTAAGATGTCATTTTGAACATGTTGGGACTAATATCAACATAATCAAACTAATTCATTTCTTCATTTAACAATAGTACAAAATAGATTGGACTTTAAAAGATTACACACAATAACAATACAAATAATACAATAACAACACAAGTGAACCCTATTACTAATTGTAGCCTCTTCTCAGCAACATTCAATGACTTCTCCAAATCATTAATTTGCTTCATTTGTGTCATGATGATGACATCCTTTTCATCAACACCACCATTTGAAAAAGTTGCAGCCCACATTATTCGAACCACCACTCTGTAAATTAATAAACCAAAAATTAAAACCAATTTATTATTAACACAAAAATAAAAACAGATTGTACCCAAAATTTTCTACCAATATTCTTTGAAGTTCTTGCCATCCTCAGAGTTGTCGTCTCTCGTAGCTACAACTCGGGGTTAATCCATTTCTCGTTGAACCACCAATAGTGCACGAAGATTGGGACCGTAACATACCTATATAATGAGATTGCAGGAAAAAGAAGATTGCAGCAACACCAATTGGGAATGGAGGAATAAGATTGCCAAAACTCACTAACTGCCCAAACATTCCTTACCAAAACCCTAGCTCACTTATTTATCCCCAAATATCTAATTACCACACTTGTACAGTACATATAACACACCCTAATACAAATCGTGCCACATGTACAATGTTTCGTTAATGATTTAAACGACATTACAGAAAAGGACCAAATAAAACACAAATTGCGAAAATGAGGACCATTTTAAACATTCGGTAAAAATGAGGACCATTTTAAACATTCTGTCAAAATGAGGATCATCCGCAACAAACACTACGAAAATGAGGACCAAAAAGGTATTTAAGCCTTAAAAAAATGACGCAAAGAACAAATAGTAAACATAATAAAATTTTATCATAGATCTTGTATCTTGTAAACTCCAATATATGTTGGATGGTGATAAAAAAATATTCATGGAAATTACATTAAATATTTATATTGTAGTAAATAAAAATTATTTATACAATTATATTGAAAATATTAAAGTATGATTGTAATGAGTTAGAAAATAAAAAATAATTAGATAAAATTTATCGAAATAGTATTCTATATGATAAAAATAAACAAAAATAAAAATATTAAAAAATTAACAAATGTGTGTCTTATAAACAATTTGGAGACTATTGGAAGGAATTGCACAAAGAAAAACAAATGTATAATTAAAGGTATGATAACACGAAAAACATCTTAGAGATCTAAGAAAACTTTTCAAATATCAACATATATAACAAAAAAATTTTTAGCGAAATAAAAGAGTTCTTCAAATGAAACAAAAATTAATAATAATAAGTAAAGAATTTTTTTTATATTACCTAGTAAATGAAATGTTTATGCTATTAAACACTTAAATTGAGAGTATTCAACATTCTCAGGTGAAAGGAAAATATATAATAAATAAAAATATTAAAAAATAATAGAAATATTCAAATGTTAGACATAAATTTTTTTTAATTGACATACATCATTTTAACATTATGATAAGATAAAAAAATATATTGGAAATGCTAATGAATTTCATGACAAACAAAATATTTAGAAAAAATAAAAAATAGAAAGAATATATATATATATATATATATATATATATATATATATATATATATAGTTACTTTAATAATGAATATTTTAATAATTTAAATGAGGATGGAGATATGGCGGGGACGGGTATTATGGCGGGGATATATTCATCCCCATCCCCATCCCCATACCCAATTGAAAAAATTGGGGATTCCCTATACCAGTCAATGCGGGGATTCCCCGTCAAAACGGGGACGGGTTCGGACAATACTCATGGGGACAAGTTTATTTGTCATCTCTAGTGCTCATAGTTGTGAACATGTAGACTAACATTTAACCATGGTAATTTCATCTAAGTTTGATATTCTCAATTTGCATTTCATGGAACAAAGCCAGGGCCATTTACTATTCATAGCTTGAACAACTATTAATGATTACATTCTAGGCACAACAACCTTCTTTGGAATTTTATACAAAAGCTCCCGGGAGACATAAAAAAACCAAATATGGCATATCCTAAAACCATTGTAGTCCTTTAAGCAAAGGCCTTATGTATCATGTTATCAAATAGACTATGTAGTCAAGAGGCCTCTACATTTGACATGTATGTCCATATAGATGAAGTTTTCAACCGAGATTCAAATCATGTAGTTGAGAACAAGAATCATCCCAATCATTGTACTTTTATTTGGTTTCACTTTATCTACCACCATTTCCCTATAGAGATTCCCTTATAACCCATCTCTCTTCTAACACATCTCACAATCATATTAAATGTTACTAGAACATAATCATTATTGAACACATCATACGCTACCTTCAACTCTCCATATGAGAGTAGCACCATGGTGCACAAATATATCAAATTTAAAACTAAACTTCAAAACATGTACTAACATAAAAAAGCCTTTTAACATTCGATATTTTTTACTTTTGACGTTTGTCCAAACATCGACGTCGTACTGGGTGACGTCAAAATAACATCGAAAAATTAGCAGACGTCACTTAACGTCGGTGTAATAGGGATTTAACGTTATCCAACGTCGGGGCCAAAAGCAGCAGACGTCAATTCTCGCGCTAAATGGAGCCAAAAAACAAAAGAATTTGACGTCTGTCAAAGGCCACTAGACGTTAAATAACGTCGGCCATGGTAAGGTCAGACGTTAAATAACTTTTGTCAGAGCACCACCAGACGTCAAATTGCTCTAGTTTTTTTTAAAAAAATTTGGTTGTTTTTACAACATTCCTACATCTGAAAATCAAAAATTCCTAGAATAGTTTCATAATACTTTCAACACAATTCTGGAGTTATAGTTATATCTAATAACACTTAAGTTTCAACATATATTCTAAACTAATATAAATAACACCAAACTAAAAGTTTCAACATGACATTTTTATACAACAAAGTTTTTGAAAGGAGTTCTAATTCCTATGGTATCAACTCCATCTTTCCAATAGATATGTTGCCCACTCCTGTCTTAGTGTGTGGATAATGTCATTTGGTAGAGGTGATGGATTTTTAAATCGTTGAAAAAGTAATACAATTTCATTATGTATGAATATCATTCTTTAAAGTTTGATATGATTTATAATATGTGAAAGATATATTGTCGCAACCTAAATCGCGACAGGACGACGAACTAAAAAAGAATGGATTTGGAAAAAAGAGATTTGAAGTCGCCACCATAATTTATTCTGGAAAACTATGGAAAACCATAAAAATAAAATAAAGTCTGCGAAAACCAAATTTAGGGTCCTGAAGTCGGTTACGCGTAGGGAAGGTATTAGCACCCTACAGCGCCCGCCCAAAGGCGGTACCTTTAATTAAATTTGCAAAAGAGATGTGTTTATTTTAAATATTTATTTTTCCCATAAAGTAAGAACATAAATTGAACAAATATATTTTTGAGTTAAAAGGACTCGGCAAGGATTAACCTTGGTCTTACGTATTCTCATTAAAATGAGAAATCAGGGTTACATAGTTCTTTATAAAATTGTTTGATTAAATGATTTAATTTATGAAAGTTGCCTTTTGACATATTTGAAAAGGAGTGTCGTGCGACGTGAGTGGCCGATCAGACACCAAACATATTTTTTATAACTTATTTATTGAAAAAAAGAGTGTCGGTGACGCGAACAGTCAATTAGACACCAAAAATAATTTCTAATATTTTTTTCATTTTAAAAGAAAGTGTCTTACAACGCGAGCAGTCGATTAGACACCAAAACAATTTTTATATTTTTTATTTTAAAAAGAAGTGTCATGTGACGCGAACAGTCAATTAGATTCTAAAAGAAAAAAAAAGAAAAAAATTTTACATTTTTATTTATTCTTATTTTTATCATTTTTGAAAATTATTTTAATTTTTTATTTCAATTTAAAATATCTTTATTATTTTTTAAAATAATATGATTGAAATATGAGATTTAATTAAAAAAGATAAATGAGAAAAAACAAAAAAAGATACACGAAAACGTGGTGCATAAAGAAAAACACAAGGTGCATAAAGTAAACACAGGGTACATTAAAGTAAACGCGGGGTGCATAAAGTAAAATGCTTGTGCATTAAAGTAAACACATCTTATCCTAAGAAGAAAATAAAGGAGTGGGGTGTGTGCTTAGTGAAAACGCATGTATGTAAAGTAAAGTAAAACTTAATGTAAGGGGTGTGGGGTTATTACATTGGGGAGTGCATGAAGAAAATAAATAAACAAAATCCAATATTAAAAGTAGGGGTGCGCAAACTGAAATATAGAGGTGCGTGAAGAAAAAACTTAAACCTGCTAATCTTAATAAAAAAAGAGGTGGTGCGTGAATGAATTGTGGTGGTGCATGAAGCAAAAACTTAAACCTGCTAACCTTAATAAAAACAGAGGTGGTGCGTGAATGAATTGTGGTGGTGCATGAAGAAAAAACTTGAACTTGCTAACCTTAATAAAAGAAGAGGGGGTGGGGCGCGAATGAACCTACTTATAATGCAATAGGCTCCCGCTTATAACCGATGTAACAGGCTCCCACTAGCATTGGGTCCCCATTAAACCTATGTAATATATGTCCAAAATAATGCAAAAATATCACCACCTTTGTAGTTACAATGATTTTGAAGAAAACAATGTTAAATGTTGATGTAAAATCGTTAATTTGCACTAGTGTTGGCTCGACTTTCTGCATTGTTCGATTAGTCGACCAAGACCAAAGGTCGAACCAAATCAGCTTGATCTGAAGGTCGAGTTAAATATTTTTAAAATATATTTATTTCTTAAAAGAAAAATTAATTTGCTTTATCCAAACAAGAAAATTGAAATTCAAGATATTTTAATTGCATCAAAACAAACTATTTAAGAAATGAAGAGAATTCAATTGTAAGTAATTCAAATACCATGCATTTCAATTGTTTGAATTTGTTAAAATTCTTTATCCAATCATAAGGTTAATATTTTAATGCTTTGTCACTCATTGGGAGTTATAGAAACAAATCTTTGTTAATCCATGCACACACTTTGTCAGAAAAATCCTACTCTAAATTAGTTCACAAAGGTGGTTAACTACACTAAAAATTTGGTTAAATTGGCAGTTTTAATTCCCTCATCTGTCTAAGTGGTTGAAAAATGATAACAAACACTGGGAGAAGGCATCATGAAATCAACTATAAAACGGAGATACAAATTCTAAAAACTACAACAAGAGGATGATGTACGCGAAAAAGAAAAAGAAAATTTGTGAAAGCTCAACTAATGCAACAACTTTCACTACAAAATATCGTGTCGGTTGTGGCATTGATTTGTGTATATTACGATGTTTTGAAATGTTGTTATTCATCTGCATGACGTTTATAAAAAAACACAATAGTTTTTACTTCATAAAGTATAATATGACATTGTAAAGCGAAACGTAACAACTACCACTTTATGCATTGTATAAAGTGACATTTTAAAGAAGTTAAATAATGACAGTTAAAAATGATGTTATTTACTTACTACAAAACAAATCCAATAAAAGCGGTGACATATACAAACATCATAATTCACTTTATATATTACGATAATTATAAATGCTACTATGATAAATAATTCTTAAATAAAATATTTTGTTATTTATTATTTATTAATATCCACCTATATTTATAATTTCATAATTCAATCTAATCTTTACTTTAAATAATAAAACATGAGCTGAAGTGAACATGTTGAATTTCGAAGTGAATGTGCTGAAGTTCGAAGTTTATGTGCTGAAAATCCATGTTTTGTTTTAAAAGTATCAAAGTAAATGGAAAAAGACGTTGGAAAAGGTTTGGAAGTGAAGTGAATGTGCTCGGAATAAAGTGATTTTGGAAAAGACGAGCCATGTACTTTGACAAAAAAAAAAGTAAAAAGGGGCACAAAAATTAGAAATTGGAAAAGGATTTCACAATGAAAAATAAATTGTTAAAAAATACATTTCTAAATGATATATTTTTCAATAATGTTATGACAATTAATAATATGACACTTAAAAACATGATATTATATATGTAAAGTATGACAGATATGAAAATGTTATATTATATTACAAAAAGTAACACGAAACCACAGTATTTAAAACGCTATTATATATATATATATATATATATATTTTTTTTTTTTTAAATACCCAATAATTTCCAAAGATCCTTTGAGTTTGGTGCACATATATATATGGGTAAATAGTTTGTCACTTTTAAAAAAATTGCCAAGGAGATGGTTTTTGCAACCTTCAAGACCAATACTAAACTCCTCGTTGATCTTGAAAAATATATCCCTATTAATGCCAAAATAGTGGGAGCAGGCTTAAAGGCAAATTATAAGCATTGTATAAACTTTAGGCAAACATCTTCTTTGTTAGAAACTTTACCATTTCTTCTCACTGTGTTTTGATATAATGACAAGGAGTAATCAAGAAATCCCAAGACCACTAGTTTAGCACAAAGATCTATAAAAAGAATCTTGAAATGCTTTCATCATTGGAGCTTTAATTTATGATTAATTTAATTTTTTGTTACGAAGACTAAATTGATTTTATGTTGATACGACCAGTGAAATAGTTTGCAAGACATGTTCTTTAGTAAACAATCCATATTTTTTGTAACAAATAATTCTATAATTTCAAGTGACGGATTGTTATAAATCTTTTTATTTGATAATTATATTTTATGCACAATCTCCTTGTACTTTCTATCATCTAGTAGTGCTTGCTAGAACAGTTTGAGACCCCAGGGCTTGCAAATAATCTTCTCATTGAAGCAGAGCCGCGCATATTCTTGGTTTGCGATTTGGGAAGGGTGGTTTTGATCAAAGAAAAGATGAGTGTTTCTGTTTGAACAAGGAACACTCCTGGGCTGACATTTCAGATCACCATAAATGGTATTGGGGCAACAAGGTTTCCATGTTTCCACTATCCCTGCAAATAAAACTAAATATCAGTTATTCAAGTGTGCTAATTATTCACATATTATATTGAGTAGAGCTGTTAAAACGGGTAATTCGGCCCGATCCGGTTTGACCCACCACGGGTTGATGATTCAGTGAGCTAACCCAACCCGGTTCACTTTTTAGCGAACCAAAAAAATTCGAACTCGGCCCAGCTCACCACGGATGAGTCGGGTTCTAAATGAGCCGGGTCAAAAATCAACCTGTATTAAAATTTGTAAAAAAATTTTAACCCAACCCGATCTAAACCCGTAGTAAGCCGGGTTAACTTGCGGGTTCCAACCCATTTTGACAACTCTAATGTTAAGAAAAAGTAAACTATAGAAGTATTGAATTAAATATCAATGGATATATAGTTCAAAGATAGTCCAATGACAAATGACAATATAAATCTAAAAAATAGTAAATTTTGTTATGATAAATTTTAATTAATAGTCTCACAAAACTATTTTTGAAGATGAATTTTTTATACTCATCTACATACTATAAATGACCTAAATTGACCTTACATATTAAACTATATCTTACATATTAATTTATTCACAAGTTAGTTTTATTTTTTTAAAATTGATTTTTTTTTTGAATTTTTGCATATTGAAAATGTTTGTGAAGATTTCTCCAACAAACTTCTGTTGATGATGAATGCATTTTGGTTTCTTCTTACCATAGTAACTTCCGTTCTGTCGCATTTTCTTAAGGAACCCATAGAGATCTGCATGTATAAAGGTGAAGCCAGGAAGCTTTGATTGGAGTTGATGGAGTACTTCACGCAAACTCTTATTATAAAAGGTGATTCCTTTGTTTATTTTCCCATCACATTTTCCTATTGGTCTTGTGTGGATAGCTTTCGACGGAAAGCAACCTGCTGGGGGAATGTTGTTTACTACAAATTTTCTTGCTCCTAGGCTATACATTCTCTGCAACAAAACAAAGACATGAAATATAAAGAAACGGTCGGAAGTTACATGCTACTAAATCATATATTTATTTCGATCTTATCTTTTAAATGAATTTTGTGAAATTGAGTTAGAAATTAGTGTCTAATCTAACTAATCAAGTTCATTGAAGTTATTATCTCATCATTGTTGAGTTCTTTACACCACTTAAAATCTAATTCTATATTCTAACATGTTCATTCTTGCCGGAAAAGTTATGAAAAAAAGCAATCAGAGATAATCTTTTTAGTAATTTCGTTGTGAACTCTGTAACACATGAAATATTTACCTTGATGCGCAGGGTGATTTCACGAAGAAGGAAAAAGGCAAAGCTCTTGTTGCCGCGGAAGGTTCCGTTGTGGAAGTAATCATTGACACCCGTAGAGACAAAAAACAAGGATTCAGAAATATGCTTCTCTAATTCTTCATTCTCGGTGAACGTCTTTGGCAAATTATGCTTAATAGTCCTATGGAAGAACTTAATTTGTTTGTCTAGTGTCAAAGACGTATCCTGCAACCAAAAAGGGTACATCATGTTAAAGACAAAAAGTACCTGAATGATGATGAACTTCAAACACAGGTGCGACATTAACTTACGTTGTTGGTATCTGGCAGAACACCAGACCCAGCAGATGCATAATTAATGCCCGTTCTTACTTTGTTCCTGTGATGCTTCGAAAGTCCCAAGTAGGGAGGGGTTAAGGGTAGTCCTAGATGTATAGCTGCATAAAAAGTCATACCTTAGAAAGATTAAAGTTGGTTAATATATTACTAAAATGGCAGAGTAATGTTACCTAGGAAATCAGCGACAGTTTTTCCATTTGTGGCTCGGCCTGTAGGTTTGCCATGCATGAAGTCTATACCATAAGGCAGAAAAGAAGGTCCACCAGTTGGAAGATGGTTGTTGTTTCCACAATCAACGAGAGAGTCACCAAAAACATACAAAGCAGGAGTGTGTTTTGTGGGATATGATGGTGCTGTTGATGATAAGGGTAAGACCGAAGCTAACACAAAGCAAAGAGTGAGATAACAGGTTTTCATCTTGAGGCCACCAGATCTGGAACGGTGCTCCACGGTAACGATGAGCCACCGGTTTGAGCGAATTTTGTACAAATACCTTCTTTCGATGAGCCACCAAGATCAACAACACACGGTAATCACGCAATTCAATCATCAATTCAATAATTAAGCATGCAATTCAGACTTATCAAGACAGATTCTAAATGGTTTGAGTAAAAGTTAGCTAACTCCCCTTACCTTTGGAATTTCCACTAGAAATGACTCTTCAACCAAAGAGAATACCTCAATCTCCCAACCTAAGGCACTGAATTATAATTGCCAATGCTGAGAACAAATTCTACCACAACCCAGAATGTTGGAATTACTTAGAATTCGAAAATCAGAATATAAGGGGGGAATACAAGTTGACTTACGCGTAGGAAAGGAAGACTCAGCTTGGGGAAGTGGTTATGATCTTGCTTCAGCCCTAAATTCTACAACAAGGAAGAGGATTAGACCTACTACAGTGAATTTTTGGGTGAATTTGGTAGAGAGAAGGCAGAGAAAGAGTAACGGAAGGAGAGGGTATTAGGGAGAGAGAGTGGGTTTTGTTTTTGTGAAGTGGGTGGCAGAGAGGGGTTCTCACATTATCAACTTAAATTTTTTATTTTTAATAAATTTGGTATTAATTAGAAGTGTATTATTCAAAAAAGTAAAAATATATTACAAGTATAATCATAAATGATAAAAATTTGAAATATTGGAATATAATGAGAAAATATTAGAGTTCTTATATTTTAAAAAAACATTGAGGTTATTATTACATCACTCATGGTTTTACTGAAAATAGTTTGTATTTTTTATGTAAAAATTACCCAAATAGGTAAATTTAAAAAAATTATCAAAATGAATAAATTATAGTGGAAAACACGAGTATACTTTTGAATACATTATTTCTTGAATTTTAGTGAAAAAGGCATGTATGGAAACATGAAATTAGCTTTTTTAAAATGGACAAATCTTGTGTCATGCATGATTTCTCAGCCTTGATTCATCCAATGGTTACATAATGGTTGAAACCTATAATACACTGACATTTTAATCTGTATCACATATTTGTATATCGGTATATTATATCGGTATATGATATTTTAGGATACTTCACTAATACTTATTAATGAAAAATTTAATATAAAAATTAGTAATATTTTTATGAAGAAAAAATTTAGAAATTTTTATGTTGAAAACATTTAATACATTTAATTTTAATTTGGATTCACAAGTAATCATATATTTATCATATTTTTTTAAGAATTTTTATACAGTTTTTAAAATGCATATATCATGTATTGTATCCTATATATTATTTTTAAAACAGAATATATCAACGTATTAAATACGTGTCGTATCTGATACACATATCGTACTGTGTATCATAGGTTGGAACCATTGGCTAGCTAGCTCTGATAAATTGTTCATATTTTTCTATAATTTTGTTTGTGTCTTTATCAACTTTTCGCCGAACCGTTTGAAAAAGTGATTTTCATTGAATTTAAAAGATAAATATAAACAAGAGTTATATATTGAAGCAAAGTTTCTTAACTTTGAAATTTTATTCCAACACAGCTTGTCTATTTTGGTTATTTGAAAAAAAATTACCATTTTTATAAAAAAAACCTAAGCAATGAGCCATTATATTCTTACCCATAGTGATGGACAGTGATGGCTAACGATATTTGTGGATACAACAAGATTATGTTTCCCCTTGGTTTTAGTAACAAAGATGCAATTTTTCTCTTAATATGACAACAAAAAGATTTAGAGATGTTGGAACTTAAGTAGCTATGAAGCCACCGTGATAAAAATTGCTTCAGTTAGTAACTTTTTAAGGGAATAATTAATTTTTCACGCCTCATGCAAATTGTAGTGTATAAGCTTGTTGGACTTTTAAAAAACATGACTATTACACCTAGTTTTAAGTGTTTATTGATTCATATCCATTTTGATGAATCTGATTACCCAAACCAAAACAATTATGTTTGGAATTTTTCTTTTTTATTTGACTTGAACTATTTTTACATAGTCGAAATATATTTATCTAATACACGTTTATCTTGTTTCTGATTATATTTTTCCTTCTTCAAAGTTGTAATGTCCTCAGTTAGTTAGTTTGAGTACGTCTTCCTCACTTGATCTCAATAATATTTGGTCCGGGAGTATGCATAACTACTCTCACACTCAAGTCAACAATATGTAATAGTCAATAAATATTGTAATGAGTAGAACAAAGGTCATATATTGTGAATAATGCCTATTTAATGTTCTTAGGCTTTTGTCCTTCATGGGTCTAGGTTTCATAGGTGTGTCTTGGTTTAGTGTTTCTTAAGTAATCATTAGTTACCTTAATCCTCTATTAGTTACCTTAATCCGAGGTTACACCCTCTTATTCTGATTTTGGAGCCAGGGTCATCTCGTTATGAGTAAACGTTATGTGTAGACGAGACAAAGTAGATGTTAGGTGAAGATGAGGGAGAGTAAACTTGTGTAAATAAATTAGAATAGACGATATAAATAGAATTTCATTATTTTATTATTAAAAAGCTCGAGTTATACAAAAGAAAAATAACTATTCAAATTTCATTTTACAAATACTACCTTATCTAAACATATTTCTCTTCTCTTCCTCTTGATTCTCTTTAGAGTTTTGACGGAGTTGTTCATTCGTTTGAAGCTCCAAGAGCATAGAAGTTCTGGTGTAGACGGCTATCATCCAAATTGATCAAAGACTAAATTCAAGTAAGTTTGTTTGATTAATTCAATTCTATTTAGAAATTGAGTGATAATCATATGATAATTGATGAAAAATTCAACCGTGAATGAACCAGAGATCAATCTTATTCTTTAATTATTTTATTCTCATTCTTTTTAGCATCATCTACAACAACCCTTTTACTTTACTATTCTTTCTAATTTATGATATTTTAGTCATCCTCAAAATCTAGTTTACTAAGATTATAATTGAATTCATTAAGAGACAACTTTGAGTTTACTAACCTTATCTATACGTAAAATTTGTTGACTTTTTATACTTTAGACAACCAAAGAGCTCACATTGGACAATCTATTCTTGTATCCGATGATATTGAAAACGATGGTGATCAAACACATCGATACATATCGAAAGATTGCACATATTCGTTAGGAAAATGGTTTTTTGACAAACATTTTGTTGATAAAGTTACTAAATAGAGTAATTTTTTAGTTTTTTATGGAAGTTACAAAAATAACGTAATAAAGTTTTAGAGTTTTTTTTTACCGAAAATGATTGTTTGCCAAAGTTTGTCAAACAAAATTTTATCAAAGTATCATGTATCATTTCCGTATTCGTTAAGCACAAGTCTCCCTTTGTGGTGATAATCTTAGAGATGGATATGAAAAAAGATGTTTGTCTTTTGAAACTCTATTATAAGGACTCACGAGAGAAGAGGTTGTTCAAGATATTTGTGATCTTTCGGGACTTACCAATATTCTAGGGTTAAATATATTTTTGGTCGTTCAACTTTTAGTGAAAATTGGAATTACTCCCTCTTGGAAACCTTGAACCAATTTAGTTCCTCAACTTTGTAAATGCATGAATTTAGTCATTTTAACCAAATTTTATTAAGTTTATTTGATGTTTCAAACACATTTCACTATAGTATTTTAGTTTGTTTACACTGTTTGACACATTCGCTTCAATGTTAGCTAAAAACACGTTTAAAATGTCAAATAAACTTAAAAAAATTGGTTTAAAGGACTAAATCCACTAATTTATAAAAATAAGGAACTAAATTGTTTCAAGGTTTTCAAAAGGGACTAATTTTAATTTTCATTAAAATTTGAAGGTCAAAAAACATATTTAACCCAATATTCTATAACATTACTTATGATGAGATGATTTGGGAGCATCTTCTAGGAAGGGAAGGAAGGAGGCAAGTATTATAGGTTGAGGCTCTCGAGTTAGTTCGACAAGTATGGTCATTTCTCTGCTATGCATAAATAACAATCTATTCAATTTCCCTTTGAATTTAGTTAGGTTCTGACATCATGTTATATTGATGAAACTAGTTTGTTTTAGTAATATAGAAATCATAAAAAAGATGTAGAGATAATGAAAAGCAGACTAAAACCAATAAAAACAAAGATCATTTTCATTTACTGATTGGTTCGATTCACTTACCAAACCAAACATGTAATGTACAACAACCAAGGCTTCAACACTCACTCTCATCATCACTCAAATTCAATGGCAAGCAAGCAACCCTCTTCCATTTATTGACAATGGCAAAGCTTGACTTGATCACCGTGGAAATAAGAGAACGAAAACTGACCCCAAAACCCAAAGAAAAAAAAAAGGGACTGCAAAGCATGCATATTGTTTTTCCTCGCTACAAAAACTTAATAGCTGATGATACAAAACAGAGTACAAATTGTGCAAGTAAACTGCTGAATATTACAAAGAGAAACACCAAAACACATTGTTTAACACACTCTTTTAAATACATTCCTTATTATTGATAGAATTCTTTTGTAAATCACAAAATTGTAAGTCTCACTTTATATATATGTAATGAGTCTTACTTGTAAATTTGTGTTTTTGAATAAAATTGAACCAATAATAGAAATTGTTCTATAAAGAGTATGTTAAAAAGTGTGTAGTTAACACTCCTCGAATATGTTACAAATGTCTCCAAGGCCTTTGTGCAAGCCTTACACATTCACTGTGCCTATGACAATCCACAAGATGATCAATTGTCAAACCCGCAGCTTGCATAAAAGAATAAACAATCACAGGACCCAAAAATTGGAAGCCACGCTTTATTAAGTCCTTACTGATCGTATCTGCTTTTGAAGTCCTTAGAGGAACATCTCTTGGGAATTTGAATCTGTTAATCACTGGTTTGTGATTTACATAACCCCATATATAGCAGCTGAATGATCCACATTCCCTCACAATCTGTGGGGTATATATATATATGATTAAGTCACAGAAAACCCAATCACAAAAAATTTGATGTACATCAGATTAGTGATTTTGTTCTTACCGTCATTATGCATTTCGCATTGTCTACTATGCACCTTACTCTGCAATCGGGTAACAGAATTTCTTTGTTTGATGCTATTTCCATGATTTCTTTCTCCTCCATTTTGGCCACAATAGTAGGATCAAATCCACCAAAAACTTGTCTGTGTCATCATCATGCATAACATTGTAGAGATATATCAATGAATACAAATGGAATTTTTTCTCACACAATATGTTGTCAAGATATGGACATGAAAATACGACTAAATTGTAAAAATATAGGACACAGAATACAATGTATATATATACATGTTAATTTGAAATTGTCAACTAACACATCGTTAACTAAGACAAAAATGAATTTAATCTATCTATCTATCTGATATCCAAAAAGCGAGAAACAATGATCGTATCAAATTTATTTCCTATTTTAATCATTAAAATCATGTCAAATACAAAATTATCTTTCAAATTAAACATAACATACTGTGTCCTACAAATATCATACTATGTCCGATACATGTCAGAGCATTATTTACCTTAGAATTTTCTTTCTTTTCAGAATTTCTGTCCAGTTGTAATCTATCAGCAATCCTGACAGCGTAAGAAGCTCGAACAATTTTCTGTTTCATGAATCAAACCACAGTGTTGGATCGTGCTTACGATAATTATCTCGATACTAGAGCTTATTTTACACAGTAAAGAAATGTTACTTACTTGTCATCATAGGCTGGGACCCCCCAACACTCATCGTGAAATTCTATGTAAGCTTTATCTGCGCAAGTTTTATATATCAATTCTGAATATTGTCAAAAGTCAAATTATACAGTGCTGGAAATAGAAAAGTGACACTTTTCATTGGTTTTGTATTGAATGTCTGCAATGCAAAAGAAATTGATCATACCACAGTTTTTTGTGATCCAATTGCATCTTCTGAATTCACCAGTTTGTTGTTGGTGAGGAGCATTAGTAATAGTAACTGCCGGTTCTCTTCTTTGATCACGAGGTGAAATCAAATTCAATGCAAATTGAAAATTGTCATCTGCTAGATTCAAAGAATCTGTTAGGGAAGAGTCATCTGAGTTTTGTGAGAATGATGATGATAAGGAGGATATGGAGGAAGTTGAAGAGCTTCTGTGTAGTCTAATAGGGTACACTTTGTTGAGTTGCTTGGGGAAAAAGATTTGGCTCAATTTTCGTGACTCTTGGGAACTAGTTTTTTTCTCCATAGCATGCCTTCTTAGACGAGGAAAAAGTGTATAGTTATAAATGGGAATAATGTCAAAACGGGTTGGTGCTCATAACAGTGAGAGATTCAAAAGGAGATGGATGGCAAGTACGAACAATTGTTTAGTTGGTTGGTGAAATGTGAGTTTCAAGTTTTTGAAATGTTTGGGCTTCTTAGATTTTAAGAAATATTTAAGCCTGTAGCAGAACCCATTTTCATAAAATTAATAAAAGACACTTCTGTGTTTGGCAACATTTGTAATCAAACTATTAACGTCGTACCATTCTCTAGTGCAGAACAAAACAAAATTATAGGAAAAACTCACTTACCAAATCTTTTGAATTACTAGTATCAATATTACTCTCAATTATAAACAGATTACAAGGCATGTGATTAATTTATCGGCAAGTGTGATAAATAATATAAGATATTATTGAAGAAGATGATCACCACTAAGTCATTGAATATTAATATTTTTAAAAGGGTTTTGTTTGGTTACTCGAAATGATAGCATAGAGAGGTTAACTAGTTGAAAGGTAATGAGAAGACAGAAGAGTGACAGTAGTTGTGGAGTTTGTCTCAGAGCAATTCATTCTTAACTCTTACTCATAATAGGCCTTTTAAGTCTGATACATACTTGTTGCCAATAAAGACAGAGATATGTCATCCTTTTTCTAATTTCACTTAAAACAAATATAGCGTTCTTAAAAAAAATAAAATAAAATTAGCAAGACACGAAGCGAGTGCGTTTGACATGTTGCTCGCTTGAACGGTAGGTAACCTTGGATTCTTGACCAGTGAATGTATGTTGTACTGGAACTCCTTTTCTGACGTATCATTCACATTTTATCACGGCCTTTTCGAGTACTTTATATTTTGTCATTTTCGTGGGTTGAGTTATTTATAACTAATTCAATATATTGTTAATACTTGAAGTTTCACACTCAGAATTTTGAGAATATAAATTGCATAATATATATATATATATATACACTAGCAAACACACATGCGTATTGTATCCGATTTTTTAATTTTTATAAGATTAACAATATTTATTTTTAAAATATATATAATAAATTTTAAAATAGTTGTTAAATAAAATAATTGTTTGAAAAACTTTTTAGAGGTCAAAATAAAAAAGATTTAAAAAAAACGGTTACAGAAAAAATAATTATAAAATAATTAATTTTTAAAATAGTAATTAAGAATAAAATTGGAAAATGAAAAGTGGACATAAAAAGAGGAATCCTCTTTATATATTGTTATGGATATTGAATTATTAAATAATTGTTTTATGTCAATGGGTTTTCAAATTATCATTATTATTTATTTGAATGAATTATGTTATATAATTTATATAGGTTTAGTTCTTAAATCAATTTATTGTTAATTAATCCAGTTGACTTGTTCTGTATTAAAACAAATTAAAAACATATATAACTAACATATTTTGATTTATTTATACTTTAAATTTAATTTATATTATTATTAAATAATTTATGTAAATAAAAAAATTAAATACATTTTTTGTCTCTCTCCTGGTGAAAATTAAAATTCGTTACTTTTCAAAGCTTTGAATCAATTGAATCTCATATTTGAAAATTTGTTGTGTGAATTTAAATTTTTTAACTATATATTGTTAACTTTATTTGATGTTTCAAATATGTTTCTAAACTAATATGAAATATAAATATTTCGAACCGTATAAAAAACTCAAATATGCTAATTTGAATCTTGAAAACATGTTTAAAATATTAGATAAACTTTAGATTAAAAACTAAATTCACACATTTTTTAAATTGAAAAATTAAATTAAATCAAAATTTCAAATAGAAACTAATTTCAATTTTTATTTAAAATTAAAAAATTAAAAACATATTTAACTCAAATAAAAATAATTTTAAAATAATACTAATCAAAATATATATATATATATATATATATATATATATATATATATATATATATATATATATATATATTACTTTGCAAATAAATACAAACTAAGTATTGATAGCGCACTCCTCAGATGTTATGTTTTCCTCCATCCAGGACAAAGGTTTGAATCTAGCCCATTCCTTTCACTTGTTCTTTACCTTCTTTTAAAACAAAAACAAAAACTAATATTATTAGAGACCTTTAGGCGCGTTTAGAATTGAATTAATAAAATAATCGACAAGTAAATCCACATATTCTTGAATGGAATTGAATATTTTTTTTTCCCAAAACTGAGTGGTTGAGTTCAAATTATATTTTGACACTTATTTATTATTTTGTTATTGAGAAGAAATATGTTATGGTGAATTAATATTATGATGAAGTAATTTATTGAGTTCAAGTAAAAAAAAAATATTGTGATGAATTAATATATGGGGACTCGATATTTATGCCTTAAATTTCTCATAATATTGTACGCATGTGTATGTGTGTAGATGACTTATTAAACTTATTCTTAAACTTATTAGAAGTAGTTCATGTAAGGCTAGATGGTATGACTATAATAGCCATTGTTTTGACAATTAAATAAATGTACAGATGGGGTTATCTAGAGCTAGGTTGTTTGTTATATAAGAAATTAATAGAAAATAGTATAAATTTGGGTTAAGCTAACAGAAATCATTTCCTACAAATTTAGTCAAAAATTTCAACTAAAATAATTTATAAAAAATGTTAGAAACATAAAACAATAACATGGAGGATTTTAAAAATAGTAAATGATATAATGAAATAAAATAAATATAAAAGACATGTCGATTATCTAGTTCTTCTATAGTTAAATTCTTTATTATGTATCATATGATTAACTAAATAAGCATCAAATAATTTTTTTAGACTCTAAATTGCTCCACCATCTTCAGATCAAACAAAAGTCCTACTCTTTCCTTTTATTTTAGTAGTTAAGTAAACAATTATGTAAGTTTGAATTGACCATCCCAACATTAATTAATTCGTTTTAGTTTCTCATTCATTCCATCATAAGTGAAATTCTATTCACACTTCACTCATTTTAACGTCTATGAATGAAATATTATTTATACCTCACATGTCCCAATATCTACACGTGAAGTGCTCAACAAAAGGTTATCAGAAAATTGATAAAAAATTTGAACAAAAGACATAAGATTTATTTATAAACAAATGTACTTTTAGATATTTGAAAAGAACTACTAATGTTGGTCTTTACTACAATAACAAATAAAGTTTTTCTTTGCAAGGATATTGTGATTCAATTTGCGTGGGGGGCAAAATAAAAAGAAAGAGCACTAGAAAAGTATGTCTCTTTATTGGAGGGAACATAATCTCATGATGGAGAAAAAGCAAGGAACAATACCACTATCAAATGCAAAAGCATAATACATTTTAGCTCCCAATTGCTGCTCACAAATCATATGGATTAAAAATCTATTGGAAGACAACAACGTCCATGAGAGTAACATATCCCTATCTTTTGTGATAATAGTGTTGTAATTAATTTAACAAAGAACCCCATTTTACATTCTAAGACAAATCATATTTAAATTAAACATCCGTTTATGAGATCTTATGTAAAGAGATTTGTTAAGAGATGCATTTAATGTAACAAAGCTGCCTCTTTCTTTTTATGAGTCTACTTTGGATACAAGAGGATTACCTTTTGCTAGTAACATTTAATGTGCTTATGATGGTTTTTAGGATGAAACTATATTTAATTTATTATAGATTTTGAGTAATTATTAAGTTGTAATCACATTTCAATTTTAATTACTTTTAGGTTATTATGGTGATTTTGAGAATGAAATGTTTTAATGATATATATATATATATATATATATATATATATATATATATATATATATATTACTTTTGGTAAAAGTTTGTCATGTCTTTTTTCACAACTAAAGTATTTGAAGAAAATTTATAAATAAATATTGTTGACACAAAAATATAAACACATCAAATGGTGATATACATTATCATGCAAAGGAGTTTTTAATTACTAACAAATTATTGTATTTAAGATATTAGAAATAACACAAGCAAAATAAAGTAGTAACCCTAAAAATAAATAATATAAATGAGAGGGGTTTAAATATTCTATAATATGATCTCCAACATGAGAAGGCTATTAAATGAAAGTTAATCTCTACAATAAAATAGTTACAAATAAAAGATGTTTCAAGTCTATAAAATAATAGTCATCCATAGGAGAGGTTAAACCCTCCACACACAAAAATCTCCATAGTATACTTGGAGAGCTGTTGCGAGTATACTTGCGGAAGTTTAAAAAGTCCCCAAAAATTAATTTGCATAGGATAGAAACTCTCACAAATTGAAATAAAAAACTTTGTAGAATAATTTTTGTTGTTGTAGTGAAATATGTTTAGAAAGGTATAATTGATTTTAAATTTACACCAATAAATAATCAAATTGTTGATATATTTACAAAACCTCTCATAGAAGACATATGAAAATCTTATTAGACATAACTCTTGTAAATAAATGATTAATTCACACTAAGCATGGTACATATCCACTAAGAGTAAAAATTAGACACTATTGTGCACATTAAACATTCACATGCTTGATTGATTGACGCAATATAATATATTTGTGAATGCAAAATTATTTTTAAAATTACAATATATAATATTTTAAGATATTTATTTTTAATATATTTTTTAGTATTATATATATTTTACCATAATTTGAAAAAAACTTCTTGATTTAAAAATTCTCTTAAAATATTATTGTATAAAATCTTTTTATAATTTCAAAAGTTTTTATTAAAACTAGTTGAAGACACCAAACCTTTCCTGGTGTGTGTTCATCTTGAGAGGAAGAGTTGAAGTCGCGATATATTTAACGACTTCCAATTGTTTTCAAACACCAGCAGTGGAAGCGCAGGGTCATGGTCATGACTTCAAATTTTGTGTGTGTGTTCATCTTAAGAGGAAGAGCTGAAGTTGTGACCTGGTTAACGACTTACAATTGTTTTTTGATAGTATTTTGAGGTTGTTAAAGGAATAGTTGATGAGATAGAGAAAATTGTGGAGATAGTAGAATGTGGAAGTTGTAGTTGGAAGGAGTATGTAGTTGTATTAGTGAGTGGCGTGTTAGATGTGGTCTTAGTTCTTGTCATACATCAAATGATTAGGTACAAGGGTATTTATAGACCTATAGACTATTCTAGAAAGTACTAACCACAACTTGTGTGGAATATTCTAGATTTTTTCCTATGTAGAATGTTCTTAATATTTTCTTCCTATCTTAGACTTTTCTACTTTGTTCTAGAAGTTTCATTACATTTCAATACTTTTATCTTAAGATTTTCTAAATTCTTCTAGAATTTGCATTACACTTTAATATTTTCGAACACCATGAGTGGAAGTGCAGGGTCATGGTCATGACTTCCAATTTTGGTTCTCACGAGTTCTATATTTGAATTATTCCTCTCAAAGCGACCGTAATAGAAATAGGAGAGGGTGAAAGAAAGAGTTTTTGAGCTTCTCCGATAGATTTTGCATGAAATCGTATTCATCAAGAGGTGTTGCAGGCTTCTTGTAAAGTATACCCTTGTGGATATAGTGCATAGACAACGTCACAATATCCCAAGGTGTTAAATTGCATATTTAGTTGGAGACATGTTGGAAGGGTGGGACTCCACAGCATATTCTGAAATTCGTTGGCAGAGTACCCATACATACTGCCAATATTTGTGTTGCAGAGTGCTTAAAGATTAGCTGTTTTTCGCCTTTTAAATAAAGAAAACCGTATTTATACATACAACCGTTTCTCTTATTAAAAATAAAAATTTATAATTACAAAAAATTAAAACTATTTAATAATTGTAAAATTTAAATGGAAATTTAAAATTACATTGTCTTTTTAATATAAATATTAAATAAATAAATAATACTAATTAATTAATTTACAATAAATGTACCTAAGGGTCGAAATAAGTGTAGAGTAAACATTCGCTTAATCCGCATTTTGATCTTGGAAGTTAGATGCGGATTTTGTTAGGATTCAAACTTATGAAGTTTTATAAGTCATATTAAAATATGAAATATTAGGGGTTTTATAATTACAATGTCAAATGTTATGAGTGTTGGAAATTTGTAGGGATTATGAAAATATAAGAGATATGTTACAACATAAATTTGTTATTTTATGTTATTCATATGAGTGAGTTAAAAGATTCTCCTTAGTTATCATCAGATCAGTTAAATTAAGTTAAGGGTATGTTCTTCATCTTTCGTCTCATCTTACATAATGGTCAATCGATAACCACATGTGAACGAATTGAAAATAATTGTCACATAACTTTACATGGTCTTTTCTGATAATAAAGTCACAAAATTATTGATCCGAGAATTTTTCCTTTCCAAATGTGGATTTAAGCGGGATGCAAAAGTAAGCAAATGTTTACTGTACAATATTACTATTAGTAGAAAGCAAGGTTGATCCACACTTCTCCTTTGCTTAGGCATGTTGAAAAATTAAGTTAAAATTGGAAATTGTGACTTTGATGTACAACTTCAACTTTCCTTATATTCAAAACTCATTATACTAATGCACGAGTTTTAATTTGAAAAAAAATTAAAAAATAAATTGGGAAGTCATAGTACTATGGTACACTTGGCTTCTTCCTCTTTTACTATATCTTCATCAAAGTCATGCATCATGGAGACTATTGTGCTTGCTGGACAATGTCTTTCATCATCTTCATGAGGTGCGAGCAAGGAACAGAGAAACAAGAGGGAGAAAGTGTAAGACCCGTGGAAATTAATTAATTAAATAATTAATTAATTAATTAATTAATAAATGTGGGAGGGGGAAACTTTAATGACATTAAACGTAATTGGAATGACGTGGAAAAGTACTAACTCAAATGGTTGAGAATACTTTAATGATGTGAGAGGATTTGGGATCGAGTCCTAGGTATGCCATTTGTGTGTTATTTGATTTAATATTATTTTGATAATATATTTGTGTCTAGCAAGTGATAGTATAATCATAGTATTTTGATAATTATCACTTAAGATGAGTTGGTTGGATGGTTGTGTATTGAATTGCCGTTGATATGGTCACGGGTTCAAACCTTGATGTACATACAACTTAAAGGCTATTAGTTTGTGCATTTTTCAGATGGATCTTTAAATTGTAAAGGTGGATTTTGGAATATTTTGACTCTTAATATTTTTTTATGGATATTTAAAGTTTTAAATTTCCCGCGTTTTAAGGAAATGGTTTACTAATAAATGAGGAATTTATTTCTGTCTCGTTTATTTTATTCATTTCTAAGTAATATCCTCCTAGGATGTTACAAAAAGCATAGAATCGCAGGTAAGAAAACTGTACTTTATTTCTTCTGTAAATTTTCGGATACAAAGGAAGAACAAAACCTATCCTTAAATAGGTTTTCAGAGAAAAAGGAAAACAACCATAGGTAACTGATTTGGATCAGTTATCAGTAACAAACACCTAAAACAGAAAACCTTAAGGGGTTCAATACCCTCCCCTCAAGTTGGATGGTGGATGCTCAACATTCCTAGCTTGGAGACGTTGATTTTGAAATTAGTGTGATGGAGAGCTTTAGTAAAAACATTTGCGAGTTGATCGTTCGAGCAAATCGGAAGGAGGCGAAACAGGTTGTGCTGAAGTCACTCCCGAACCACATGACAGTCAATGTCTATGTGCTTGGTACGCTCGTGGAAGGTGGGGTTGTGCGCGATATGCCTTGCGAATTGGTTATCGCAGTAAAGCACAACAGGAAGATCAGTTTGAACTTGTAGATCGCGAAGGATGTAACTAATCCACTATATCTCGCACGTAGTGGTGGCGAGAGCCTTATACTCTGCCTTTGAAGAGGATCTAGAAATTGTGTTCTATTTCTTAGTTTTCAAGGAAACTAGTGAACTTCCAAGAAAGATACAAAATCCAGTAACACTCCTTCTGGTTTTTAGACAACCAGCCCAGTCAGAGTCACTAAATCCTTTGATTTGGATATCAGTCTCAGTTGGAAAGAAAAGACCACGACCTGGATCTGCCTTGATATATATAAGAATATGTTGGGCAACCTAGCGATGATGTATGGTTGGTCCCTGCACAAATTGACTGAGTAAATGAATAGAGAAGCTAATGTCAGGCCTAGAATTAGTGAGATATAGAAGCTTCCCTATTAATCTTTGATAGGAATCTGTGTTGTGAACAATTTTGTTGGTGTCAAAAAGATCCTTAGTGTTACTCATGAGAGGGCTTTGACAAGGCTTGCTGTTAAGCATCCCAGTTTCTTCTAAGATGTTTAGAGCATACTTCCTTTGACACAAATGGATTCCCTTTATTGTCCTAGCCACTTCAAAGCCTAAGAAAAATTTCAATTTTCCAAGATCCTTAATTCTGAAAGCTTGGTGTAATAAAGTTTTGGTTCTATTGATAACTTCCATAGAATTTCCAATTAGTATCACATCATCTACATAAACAAGTAAAACAATAAAATTATTAGTAGTTTTCTGAACAAATAAGGAATAATCAGCCTTTGATTGAACAAAACCAAGATTTATAAGGAATGAAGACAGTTTGGCAAACCATTGTCGACTTACTTGCTTGAGACCATATAGAGATTTAGTTAAACGACAAACTTGCCCTTGTTTGGAGACATCCAGTCCTGGTAGGGGTGACATATAGACCTCTTCATTAAGTTCTCCATGAAGAAAGGCATTATCCACATCAAGTTGATGTAGGTGCTAGTTTTTAGCATCTGCAAGAGCTAGGAGAATTCTAATAGTGGTCAGTTTAGCAACAGGAGAAAAAATGTCAAAATATTCAACACCTTCTAGTTGAGAATACCCCTTAGCCACTAGCCTAGCCTTATATCTTTCTATAGTGCCATCTGCATTATATTTGATCTTAAACACCCACTTGCATCCTATAGGTTTCTTTCCTTTAGGGAGATCAGTTAGGTACCAAGTATTGTTTAATTCCAAAGCATTTATTTCTTTGTTTATAGCAGTCACACATTCTGTATTTTTACTGGCTTTAGCATAAGATTGAGGTTCTTTATTAGTTGAAATGGCAAGAGTGTAATTGAGGTGATCCGTGGATAGGGATTTATAGGAAACAATAGAGCTAATGGGATAGGCAGATTTATAAGTATGATTTATGCATTCATGAAGGACAGAATTGTTAACAGTAAAGGAACCATTGACCTGATAATTCTTTAAGTAGTCAGGAATTCTTCTGCTTCTCTTTGATCACCATAGATCTTGATCTTCAGTGCTAATGAGATCTTGTTGAATAGTATCAGTACTTTGCTTTTTTTCTTGATCATGTTTAGGCTGGACATTAATCTGATCATGATTCTCAATGATATCTTCTCTTCTGTCACTCTCACTGTTGGAATCTGCAATGTCATTATCAGTATTGCTATTCTCATCATCGTTGTCTATGATGTTGTGGTCTTTAGGAGAGACATAGTTGTTGGGAACATCATTATGTAAACTGCTTGGTTCTAAGAACTCAACATTCTGATCCTATCCACTACTGTTAGAAAAATTACAGGGAAAAATATTTTCATAAAACATGACATTTCTACTAACAAAGATCTCTCTATTCTTAATTTTCAGAAGAACATAGCCCTTCATTCCAAGCTTAAAACCAATAAAAACACATTTTCTAGCCCTAGGATCAAGCTTGTTTTTGTTGACATCAGTGGTGGAGGCAAAACATAGACAACCAAAAGCCTTTAAGCTAAGATAAGTAGGAGCCTTTCAATTAAGAATTTCATAAGGGGATTTATTCCTTAGAACAACAGAAGGCATCTTATTTATTAAGTGCACAACGTGATTAACAATATAGTACCAATAGCATTTAGGCAATTTAGACTGAAATAAAAGACTTCTAGCAACGTTAAGAATGTGTTGATGTTTTCTTTCCACAACAAAATTTTGTTCTGGATTTCCAACACAACTTTTTTTATGTTCAATGCCATAATTGTTATATAGATCAATGTATTCAAACTCAGGACCATTGTCAGACCTTATGATTTTAATATTCTTTTCAAACTGATTTTTAACATAAATGACAAAATTCAGTAAAAGCTTTATGGTTTCACTCTTAGAATGCATATGAAAGATCCAAGTATGTCTAGAACAATCATCAACCACAGTGAGAAAATATATATGACCATGTATAGAAGGGACATAAATAAGACCCCATATATCAATATGTATCATGTCAAAGCAATTTAAAGAAGATGTAGTGCTATGTTGGAAAGGAAGTTTATGCTTTTTAGAATAATGGCAGATTTCACAAATATCTTTACAAGAATCATCCACTTAAGGAAAGACTTTACATATTTTTTTCATAACACTGTCACATGGATGTCCTAATCTGTGGTGTCAAATGTTTACACTGTTTTTAGAACAATTAATAGCTATATTCAGAGGCAGATAATCTTTAGAGATGGAGGGGCAGTTATCAAGATAGTATAAACCCTTTAGCATGCTAGCGCGTCCAATCGTCTTGTATGAAGTATTGTTTTGAATCTGACAATGCTCATTAGAAAATATTAGTCTGCAGTTTAGGTCCTTGATAAGGGACTGCACATAAATCAAATTAAAGGAAAAATCTGGAATGTAGAGAACATTGTAGATTATGAAATCATTAGTAAAGTATTTTGTTCCAGCATATTCAGCAACGACTGTAGAGTTATTAGGAAGTCTCACAGTTACAGGTTTGATTTTATAAAATGTTGAAAACTGATTTAGATCTTGTGTTACATGATCAGTAGCTCTTGTATCTAAGATCCAGAGTTTACCTTGCTGATCCTTGTGAGTGGAGATATTGTTGCTAGACCTTTGAATATGGCTGACAACATGATTGGATTCACCTTTGTCCTCCAAAAGCCTTAGCAGTTTATGTATTTGTTCAGTACTTAAGGAAGTACTTGTGTCAGCTTCTTTGGTGGAAGTCTGATTAGTAGAGTCTTGTGCATCACCCTTGACTATTAGGTTGCACGTCTGTTGTGTGTTGCCATTTTTATCACTGTAGTAACTTCTTTCTTGATCTCCTCTCTGTTTATACCATGGGGGATAACCATGCTTTGAATAACATTCTTCAGTAGTGTGGTTCATCTTATGGCAGTATGTTCATTGTTTCCCTTGATTGGGGTTTCTTCCTCTTCCCCTTCCTTGACCAAGAAATTTGTTTCCTCTACCTTGACCTTTCCAAGAACCATGTTCTTGAGCTTTGTAGTTGTTTTTCTCAGCAGTATTCAAAAGAACCTTATTTTTAACATTTAAAGTTCCATAACTGTTATATTTCCTTTCTTGTTGTATTATTAAAGAAAACACTTTGTTTATACCAGGCAAGGGATCCATTAACAAAACTTGAGTCTTAACATTATTGTAACAATCATTTAGGCCATTTAAAAAACAAATAGAGTGTTCAAAATCTCTTTATTTCAAGAAAACCTTAGTAAGATCACACTTATAGGGCTTTCCACATGTGCAAGTTGGTAAGGGACGCAAGAAGTCCAACTCCTCCCACAACTTCTTTAATTTTGTAAAATACTGGGTTATGGTCCTTTCTCCTTGCTTGATGGAGTGAATCTCCTGAAGAAGATCAGAGATTTGAAAATAGTCCCCTTGAGAGAACCTTTCTTTCAGTTCTTCCTAGAGTTCCTTAGTAGAATCAATGTATAGGACACTCTCAGCAATATCAGGAGAAAGAACCCTCATAATCCATGACAAAACCATTACATTACATCTTTCCCATGCTTCGTAGATGGGATCATTAGGAAGAGGAGTCTTGATGCTCCCGTTAACAAACTTTAGCTTATTTTTGGACAGTAGAGCATGTTGCATATTCCTGCTCCAAGAGGGGTAATTAGTATCATTCAAATTAGTGGAAACTAAGACCAAACCTGGGTTTTCTCCAGGGTGTAGGTAATAAGGGTTGATGGGTATGAGAACTTGATCAAGATCAGTGTTGTGCTTTCCATGGTTGGTGCTCTCATTCTTTACCACATCTTTATTGTCCATCTTCAAGAAAGATGCCAAGAAACCTCGAGCCTGGTGTGGATCAGAGCGCAACGGAGGCAGAGCAGGTTAGAAACTTGCTCTGATACCATATTGAGCTCGCTGGACAGTGTCTTTCATCATCTTCATGAGGTGCGAGCAAGGAATGGAGAGGAACAAGTGGGATGTAGAGATGGCAGAGAAACAAGAGGGAGAAAGCATAGCAACGTAGGTAAGAAAACTAAACTTTATTTCTTCTGTAAATTTTCTGATACAAAGGAAGAACAAAACCTATCCTTAAATAGGTTTTTGGAGAAAAAGGAAAACAACCCTAGGTAACTGATTTGGATCAGTTATCAGCAACAAACACCTAAAACAGAAAACCCTAAGGGATTCAATAAAGACAATTTTCAATTCATAAAAAATTTAAATTGCAAATCATCTACAGTGAAAAACAACTTTTGCTTATTTGTACATTTCAGTTGATAATCATGCTACATGTATTCTACTTACCTAAATTTTGCAATATTTTTCAAATCTATTCATTCTCGTAATTTCGCTATAAAAACTGCACGAATTATGTAAAGAGCCTTGGGGAATGCCCTTGCATCAAATCGTGCACTCCAAGAATGAGGTTTCATTAGTGGATGAAAATCGAGTTAAAAATTGCTTTATCACACTCAAATTAGTAAGTGATGTTATTAATATATATATATATATATATATATATATATATATATATATATATATATATATATATATATATATATATATAGAGAGAGAGAGAGAGAGAGAGAGTGTGTGAGAGTTTTTTGTTTGAGTATTTTACTTTCACGACCCAATAGATGATATTAAGCAATAGGGCCTGGTCCAATTAGCCTCATCCCCACAGGATTACAAAATATACTAAGATACATCTATTGGGAGAGATATTAACATACTAGTAAATCTCGTCAATATGATTGTGACCTAATATCCCTTGATACTAAATATTTACAAGATATTTAGTATATCTGGTAAGGTGTCACATTATGATTATTGTTATTATTTGTTCAAGGTAAGTTGTTATTTTACTATTTTATCACACGAGTCCAAGGCCCAACAAGGTACTATAAATACACCTAGTATCCTCCAAGAAATACTCACTCTAATTCATACTCTCATATATACTCATACTCACTCTTATACGAGATCTTTACTCTCTTACTGACTTAAGCGTTAAAGAGTATTTTGCAGGTGGATCTTCCCCTGTGTCTCAACCCTTGGAAGCACCTTATCAAGGTTTGTCAAAGTCATCCCAATCTTGCCACTTGTCTAAAAGCTCACCTCAAGATCTCGGTAAGAACATTTGGCACCTACTATGGGACCGATAAAATCTTGCACTAACCTCATATGTTATGGCATTACTGGGAGACAAACTTAGTTCTCGCACGAGATGGAATCAAACCCAATGACAATTCTACAAGGTCAAATCCAAAATCTGATTAAAGACATCCCCATACCTAGTCATTATGGGGACGAGTATTATGGCGTGTATGGGGATGGGGACTAGACAGATATGTACATCCCCATACCTAGTCATTGTGGGGATTTCTCGTCAAAATGGGGATTCAGGCAATACCCACGGGACAGGTTTAGTTGCCATCCCTATTTATTATCTTTTTTTTTGAAATTTTTGAAAATAATTTCTATTCACCCAGACAAAATTCGATGTTGACAATCATATTTAAATCAGTAAAGATGAGGTTGGCTATCAAGATTGGTCATCAATCTCGAAGCTCCACTCAGAAAGAAAAATGAAGCACTAAAGTTGTTCGTAGATAAGGTCAAGCAAATAAAAGACAAGCATGGACAGGTAAATCCATAATAGAGCAAGACATGATGAGCAACTTTACAACAATGGAGAATGAAAATGATGTGTACCTGGAATGGAAGAGTAGAAGAACGAAGGCAAGATAGGAAAATGTTGGAGAAAAGAAAGAGGAAGTTGAAGGCACAAGTAATATCAAAAGAATAAATGATTCTAGGAAGCAAAAGCAATTTAAAGGTGATTTTGTGAAATTGTGTTGTGAAAAGACTTTGAAGAATCTCATCCGTTAGAAACTTGCAAAGTACCTAGATTTCAGGTGCGTGGCAAAAGTAGGTGAAATATAATGATAGTGCATGGGAAAATACAAACGACAGTTTTAAAAGAAAGCAACCTTCTCGTTCCAAGGAAATGGAAGCTCAAAGGTTGGAGGATTATGTACTATCTAGGTTGATTTATGACAATGAGCCGATTTAATGTTGAAGACCAAAAGATTTGAAAAGGAAAATGGATCAGGAAGGCAGCTTTCCTATGAGTTGAGCTATGAAGGAAAAGTATAATGGATCAAGAAGGCAGATCTCTTATGGGTCGAGCTATGAAAAAAGAGTGTAATGGATTAGTAAAGCATATCAACATCATCTTGGAGCTAACCAATTTAAAGCGGATCAACGTTGGAGTTGATCAACTTAAGGATAAATACATGGGCAAGGTCTAATTATTTTTATGATATTTAGTTATTATCGTAACCTGATATCCATTAATTACTATAAGTTGATATTTGGTAGTTATTAATTCTTAGGGTAATTATTATTTCTCAGTGGTTATTATCTTAGAAGATATTATGAAAAGATGATTTGATATGTTAGTTCCAAAGTAATTTGACTATAAATAAAATACTAACTTCCACAGTAACAAAATTTTGAGCCAAGTGTGTCATTTAGTGAGTCTCAAAAAATTATTTATCATTTATTTTCGGTTTAAGGCCTACATATTCTTATATATAGAATTAAGAAAATAAAAATATACAAATAATTTAAATAATTAATATATACAACTTAATACATTTGAATAATTATTGTCTATGCTCCCAACACAACGAGTCCTTCTCGTTCCTTTATTTTTCTCCTTATCTTTTACAACCCAGTTTCTATTTCTTTAAAATTCACATACCCAATTACTGCTTTTTCTTCCTCTGCGTGGGATGGCTTGCACAGTGGGATGAGAATCGAATCTATCAAAAAAAATATAGAGAGAACACATCTTGCAGAATGCAAAACTAAGCCTCTATTTGATGGCCAAATTGTAATTTCTTATACAAGGTGAGGTGACTTTCTTTTGTTAGCCCTTTTCAGAATCCTACAAAACACGTCTTTGTATTTGTCTCCAAATTAGTGAATCCAAATCGGTGACTCCCTAGCGTAAAAGATATTGGGAAGGGGATTTCTCTTGTGCCAAATTGTGGACTTTTTATAAAAAAATATTTAGTGAAAAAAAAAATTAGATCAAACTTTTGATATATGATACATAGTAATGTCCGGCTATTATAACTTAAAGATAAAATATTCTCAAATAATATATTATTTAAATTTTGATTAATAACTAATATTATAAGAATTTTTAAGAGAAAATATTTTATGACACGAAATAAATGTTGTGGTTGAAGAGACATGAGTCAACGTCAAGAAGTGATAGAGGCTTTTCGTCAAAAAGCTTATCCCCATAACTCTTCTTCTCAACAAAGCTTCTACTTTCTTACTGGTTCCACTCTTCAAATCTAACACAATGTCCAAACTTCACATCCTGGTATTCCCATACCCAGCGCAGGGTCACATTCTTCCACTCCTGGATCTCACTCACCACCTGGCCCTAGCAGGCATAACAATCACCATCATTATCACTCCCAAAAACCTTCCCATTCTCAACCCTCTCTTATCCTCCCATCCAAACACCATCCAAACCCTCGTCCTCCCATTCCCGCCGCACCCCAAAATCCCCGCCGCTGCAGAAAACGTTCGCGAGGTCGGCAACACCGGAAACTACCCCTTCATCAATGCCCTCTCCAAACTCCAACCCCAAATAATCCACTGGTTCACCACCCACCCTAACCCCCCTGCAGCCCTCATCTCCGATTTCTTCCTCGGCTGGACTCACCAACTCGCCGCGCAACTCACCATCCCCAGGATCGCGTTTTACTCCAGCCCTGCCTTCTTCAACAACGTCTTCACGCGCTGCTGGCACAATTCAAACTTACTGACTGATAATAACGATATTCACTTTCACGGAATTCCCGGAACGCCGTCGTTTAAGCGGGACCACCTTCCTTCAGTGTTCCTCCGCTACAGGGAATCAGACCCGGACTCGGAGTTCGTTAAGGAGAGTTTTCTTTCCAACGATGCTGCCTGGGCCTGCGTCTTCAACACGTTCCGCACGCTGGAGGCTCCTTATTTGGATCACATCAGGGCCGAGCTCGGCCATTCGAGGGTCTACGCGGTTGGGCCGTTGGGCACTAACCGGTCCGAAAACTCAACCACGGGATCCGAGGTTCTAAGTTGGCTCGACGCGTTCGAGGAAGAGGGTTCGGTGTTGTACGTGTGTTTCGGGAGTCAGAAGTTGTTAAAGAAGAAACAAATAGAAGCGTTAGCGATGGGGTTGGAGAAATCCCAAACGCGATTCGTTTGGGTTGCGCCGACGCCAAACAAGGAACAAATGGAGCAGGGGTACGGGTTGGTTCCGGATGGATTTGTCGATCGGGTTTCGGGTCGAGGAATGGTGGTTACGGGATGGGCCCCACAGGTGGCGATACTAAGGCACCCGGTTGTGGGGGGATTTGTGAGCCACTGCGGGTGGAACTCGGTAACGGAGGCGATGGTGAGTGGGGTTGTGATTATGGGGTGGCCAATGGAGGCTGATCAATTTTTGAACGCGAGGCTGTTGGTGGAGGAAACAGGGGTGGCGGTTCGAGTGTGTGAGGGGGCGGATTCTGTGCCCGATCCAAATGAGTTGAGTCGGGTTGTGAAGAGGGTTATGAGTGGGGAGAGTCCCGAAAAGCGAAGAGCGAAGTTAATGAGAGAGGAAAGTGTTAGGGCTGTGAGTGAAGGTGGGGATTCTTCCATGCAAGTGGATCAGCTCATTGAAGCGCTGCTGCAGCTTGGAGATAAACAAGGATGATGGAAACAAATTGTTTGAAAAAATATGAAAGTGAATATAATTAAACTTTTTATTAAATTTCTTGAGTTAAAAAAATAATTTAGTGTTGTGTAAGGCCTAATTATTTTTGTCCCAATATTTTAGGGTTGTCTTAAACAAGTTGGGCCTAAAGGCTGGTCCATAGGGTGTCAAGGCCCCTAAAGCAGCCAACATCTCTCATTCAACTCTCACTTTGCAAAACAATCTGTTCTCATACGCTGTATGTTCCTTTCAGAAGCTCTGATAGAGTTTGGTTCCTAGTCCTCTTCAAGCTAGCTCAAATATGTTTTCCGCTCCACGTAAGTCAGTTCGGAACTCATGCTCTTTTCCCTTCAACTTATTCTTCATGGTTCCAACTAGGATTTGTACTAATAAACCCGTTTAAATCTGTTCTGCTATATTTTTCCAGCTCTTTAGTCTGTTCCAGGAGTTGTTGCGCTCCACAATTGGTGTCAAAGTCCTTTGCTCACCCTTTCTAGGTAAGGGAAGCTAGGGTTTACTATTTCTTGCGATTTTCTGCTTGCTCTGGTTCTATTCCGTGAGTTTGATGCTTGGTTGCCATTATAATTGTTTCTGTTAAAAATATTGTTTGGTTCAATTGACTGCATGTTGCATGCGTGAACAATGAAGGGTTCTGGTTTTCTCGCCCAAGCGAGCGTGTCTCACCTAGGCGAGATTAGCAGCAACTCGCCCAAGTTGTTTACGCGAGTTGTCGCTCAGGCGACGAGCTCTTGTTTTGAGCGAGAGTCTATCTCGCTCAGGTGAGGAGGTCTTGCCTAAGCCAGAGGACGCGACAACACCACTGTTCCTGGTTCGAGCTCTCGCCTAGGCAAAAGGAGCTCGCTTGAGCGAGAGACCCTCTCGACTAAGCGAGGAGCTAAGCGAGGGTGCGTCCTTATTTTGTGGTTTCTCTATTCTTGGATGTTTGGCACATGCCTGATTGAATTGTTATGTTAAAAGCATGAGATGAATAAATATGCATGAGTGAAATGGCTTATGGGTTGTGAATGATGAGTTTAATATGGTCTTGGCATGTGACTTGGATGGGATGGTTGATTATCAAAGTGGCATGGTTTTGGCATGATAAATGATTCTATATTGACTTTTGGAAGCATGATGTTGGTTTGGTTAAGACGTAATCCCACGATAGTTTCGTGGTGGTTCCTCATTTAGTTAGGGTGTAATTCCATGAATCTCTAGGTGAGATCTTATGGTGGTGCCTCAATTGGTCAGAACGTAATTCCATGACCCATGTTAGTGGGAGTTCATGGTGGTACCCTATTTATATAATTTAGTAAGGATTCCATCCTGACACTCTAAAGAGTCAGTTAGTCTCACATAGAGCGTACTGACTCGAGTGGTGAGAGTAGAAGGAGGCCTGGAACCCATTAAGGACTAACCTTGTGTGTGGGGGTTGAGACACTGGAACAATTAGCTCGGTAGAGTAGCTTGGTAGAGCAGTATAAGCCACCATAAGTGCAAGCATCCGCTGAATCCGACTAATTATATGTATCCGGATGAGTCGTGTCTGAGTCTTAGTGTATTGTTTGCAAGTCATAACATGATTGGTTGGCTTATGCATCTTGAACTATAAAATTGTATGTAACTGTATGATAAATCATTTTCTACTCTAGCTTACCCTTTTGTTTGTTGTATGTCTTGCTTGTGTGGTTCTCTTGTTTTGCGATGATCACCAATTTATTGATGTGAGCATATGCGAAAAATTCTCGTGGCCAACAGGATGATGGAGGTTCCGCTGCTTAGTCATCTGGACTTGGGCTCTGCTCATTATGTCTTCTGTTAGGATTGTGACCCATGTATTACCTTATTTAGCATTGTATTTTGGATACTTTAGACCTTTTACCATGTTCTGTACCGACATCGTGGTGTGCCTCGATTATTGTCCTCTAAGTACTTTGGATATTTGTAGAAGTGATGTTATAGTCCATTGATCTTGCTTCTTATATTATTGTGTGACATTTCCTTTAATTAGATTTATTAATTAAATGGGGTGTTACATGTTGTGTATTAAATTATTTTAGGTGTAATTTGGAAATATAAAAGTGAATTTAATTTAAAAGTTTATTTTTTAATTTGTGTAGTATTAATTTATTTTAATAGATGCTTATAAATATTAAAATTATAGTTTTCTTTTCATTTTTGGCGATTTTTAAAAATTTTATATTAAAATGTTACAAAAATAATTTGATTTGGATACTTTGTTCATATAGTAAGAATTTATCGTAAGAATTTTTGTTGTAATAATTTGTAATGTAGCAAACTTTTTAAAGCAAATAAATTTCTAAATATAGATTGATTAAAAAAGTGTTAAACAATATTATTTTGAAAATAAAGACAATTGCATTGAAAACAATTGTAATTAAAATTTTTAAAAAAAATTATAAATATTTAATAAAATAGAATTATGTATAAGAAGTGAAGAAAAAACATTTTAATTTTATTAAAAATAATTTAAAAATAAAGAAAATTACTAAAATTCGGTCCTTAAGGATCCGAATTCCCAATACAAAATAAAAAATATGCTATTTCTATAAATTTTGTGTACAGTATACTACGTAATATAAAATGCAAACTGTGCTATTTGCTTAAAAAATCACAGTATGAATGTCCTAGCAGCTTGCCATGGCCCACATATAAAGTGATAACGAAAATGCATTCCCTTTTCCTTTTTCTTCTTTTTTGTCTGCAGATTTGACTTTGATATGGTTGTGGTAGATTACTTGCACATTTTCTATTTGGAAATGGAAAATTAACTTTTTGACAAATAAAATTTTGACAAACTTAACAAAGTTTTTAAAAGTAGAATTAAATTTGATTAATTTTTTATTTTTTAATTAAAATAAAATAATAAATAATATTTTTTTACCTAAATAGGAAAAAGTTGGTCAAAACTTTGTTAAAAGTACCTTGTTAACATATCATAGCTCTTTTCATTTTTTTTCATTCTTTTCGAAAATGATTTTTTGACTACTAAATTTTGACAACTATTTTTTACAATTTTAGGTAATATTTTTTAAGTAATTTTTTATTTTCTTATTTTTAATATTTCAAGACAACTTAAAAAATGTTACCATATATTATAAAAAAAAATTGTCAAAATTTAATAATCAAAATATCATTATGATTTACGTGAGTTTTGGTGGAGAATCATGGCCCACACATATTTCATAGTTTTGTTTTCTCTCTCTTACATTTTAGTTGGATGGGACCATATACAAACTTTTGTTTCTTTATGAGTTTCATTCCACATATTTCTCTCATTTGTACACTATTACTACTTTGACATGTGCAATGCATGCGGGATATTTTTTAAGAAAAAATTAAGTAAATATCATATTTAATATAGCAATTAGAATTAATTTAATAATTTTAAACTTTATATTGCACTATAACAATGAATCAACAACAATCTTATCATAACAGGATAATAAATAACATAAACTATTATTTGAAGAAGTTGTTAGTGATTTGTTGATCATGTATAAAAGATATTTATCTTCCATAATCTGTATTGCATCTTTTATAAATTAGGTAAGAACATGAATGAAGTACATATAAAGAAATTAAATGAGTTAGGTAAAAATATGTTACCTCTTATAGATTTTTGAATTCTTTTAGATAATATTTGTAGTTGAATTACTTAATTAGCCATCTTCATCCATAATGAGTATTTTCAATTCTTTCTTTGTTTTGACTCTAGATATTGTAATATATAATTGTCCATGTATAAATACCGAACGCGAAAGATAAAGTTTAACTTTAGAGAGAGATTGACCTTAATTCTTGTTTATTGTCATTGCAAAATATAAATATATCGGAAACTGCCTCCTTTGAAACTTGAAAGACAAACCATAATCAGAAGGGACCAAGTTCATTCTTGAAATGAATATTTTATCACCAATATTTTTGCCTGTAATTACTATAACAGATATAACATTTTTCCCCAAATAGTTGACTTGTAACCTTATACCATTACACAAACCATTTGCTTGATCAATATTTCTTAATAGCATGATGGGTACACCCACTTTCAACTTAAGTTTGTGATTTGGAATCCCTGAGCATTTAATATCATTTAAAAAATATGGTGTAAACCATTCAACCTGAATTTATTGATCTTCATCAGATTGGCAAGGTGTGTCAAAGCTTAAATAAATTTCTTCTTCACTAGGTATCAAAGATAGAATGAATTCATTCACAAGTTCAACAGAGTCAGTTATAGGACAAAGTATTGCACCATCATAAAAAAAGTTTGGATTTCTCATATTAAGTAAAAACTCTGGATAAACAAAATTGACCAATGATTGTAAAGCTGAATCATTGTCATCAATAAGAAGTTCTTTTGGGATTTCAATATTTCCTTCATCATTTTCATTAAAATTCATGTGTCCATCCCCAATCTTTAAAATCCAGTCAGCAAAATCTTTTATAGCTTTTGCATTGTCATTTGATTTTGCAATGTTTAATCTCATATTTTGTGCAAGCTTTAGAACTTAACAATGATTCCATAACTATGGATGACTTCACAATATCATATCTTGATCCCTTCCTCACTACAGGGGGAATTTGTCTAAAATCACCTCCCAACACAACAACTTTTCTACCAAACGATTTTTTAGCATTATCTTCATTTTTAGCTCTCATAATATCTCTCAAAGTTCTATCCAAAGCTTCAAAACACAACCTATTCATCATGGGTGTTTCATCCCATATTATCAATTTTGTTTCTATCAAGAGTTTAACATGAAGAGTTCATTGACTTATGTTGCAAGTAGAGTCATCATTTATTGACAATGGTATGCAAAAAGTAAAATGTTTAGTTTTACCTCCAGGAAGTAGTAAAGAAGTTATTCCATTTTAGGCCACATTTAAAACAATCATTCCCTTTGATCTCATATCACCATTTAAAACAATTATTGCTTTTATTTTGTTAGAATTTTTCATTTATAATCATTTTTGTTTTTCTTGTTTCATATTTGATGTCGTTTTATGAATGTTTGAAAAACTTTTATTGAACAACTTGTTTAAGAATTTAATAATAATGCAACAAAACATATTTGTCCTTAATTTGAATTTTGAGTGAAATGAAGCTTACCAGAAAATCTCAACTCATAATATGTACATTGTTTCCATCTAATCATTGACTTATAACTCATATCCAAGAAATTTTCATTTGGAAGATTAATAATATGAAAAATATTTTGAATCTCGATTTGGTTTTATAACTATGTTGAACTTTATCCTTATTTGCAAACTATTACCGACTAATGCTAAATTTCCTTTTTCATTTTTTCAAATTTGAAATCATTTTCATCGATATATGGTTCTAATGTTCAAAATGAAGACAAATTCATTGAACAATAATGAATCTTTTAAATGATATTAACCAAATACATTTATATGAGCATATTGTGTTACCTGAAGTGTTGCTTTTATTTGTTGTATTCGATGATTGATTTTGATCCACAATTGGAACAATTAATTTCCATCAAGCATATTAAATATCATATAAAATACCATATAACAATACTACATGTCAAATGAAAAAAAGGAAAACTAGTGTTAATGTTAATATCACATGTTCACTGCACAATAGAGGTATGGTAGCTACAAATATCCAATAATAGTAGTATAATCAAGAGCTTTGGTTTACCGCTACATCAACTCAATGGCTAAAGTTTTTTTTAGTTAGTACTTGTTATATTGGTTTTGTTTTGTCCTAATTTCTAATTTACAACAATTTTCATTTTCTTGTTTCATCTTCTGATTTCTTTGTATGAATGTCTGCAAAAAGTATTTGAATATCTTTCATAGTTGAAGGTTCTTTTGGCCAAAATAATTGCTTTCATTTTCAATTTCAATCAAATGAAGCTTACCATAACATCTAAACCTAGAATATGTACCTTGTGTTGCATACAATCATTAATTTACAACTCATATAAGTAATTCACAGATTGGACATTAATAATATAAACAAAATGCATATTGTCGATTTGGTTTTATAGTTGTGTTTAACTTCCTTGTGATTTACATAAATACAATATATATATATATATATATATATATATATATATATATATATATATATATATATATATATATATTTTAAAAAAAAAATATATATTTA
>Ga0214543_1000195_pt1 | contig 89886 bp, 83 predicted proteins | sample CNSS2metaG_FD_160094 | JGI IMG/M metagenome (GOLD analysis project Ga0214543, IMG submission 160094) | Root nodule microbial communities from cowpea collected in UCLA plant growth center, Los Angeles, California, USA - CNSS2 | ecosystem: Host-associated > Plants > Roots > Nodule | place: USA...
AACAGTGGCGCCGCATCGCCACCCGCTACGACAAGCTCGCCGCAACCTTCCTCGGCTTCGTCAAGCTCGCCAGCATCATGCTCTGGCTCAAATGATTAAATCGTCACCACGGCCTAGAGCCTTTCCGAGATCCCATTCAGCCTTCCTGTCCGCACGTTAGAATGATTCTAAAAGGCACTCGACAAACGCGTTGGTCGAGGCTATTTGCTAGGTGCTCAACCTCGCTAGAAGGACCTATATCATGAAGGGTGATCCCCAAGTCATCGAGCGGCTCAACGAAGCACTATTCCTGGAACTCGGAGCGGTAAACCAATATTGGCTGCATTACCGCCTGCTCGAAGACTGGGGCTATACAAAGCTTGCCAAGAAAGAGCGCGCCGAATCGATCGAAGAAATGCAGCACGCCGACAAGCTGGTCGCACGCATCATCTTCCTCGAGGGGCATCCGAACCTTCAGACGCTGGCCCCATTGCGTATTGGGCAGAACATCAAGGAAGTCCTGGAGGCCGATCTTGCCGGTGAGTACGACGCACGAACCTCCTACAAGGCTTCGCGCGACATCTGTAATCAGGCCGGTGATTACGTATCGATGAAGCTCTTCGAGGAGCTGCTCGCAGACGAGGAGGGCCACATCGACTTCCTGGAAACGCAGCTCGAGCTCCTTGACAAGCTCGGCGTCGAAAAATACGGCCTGCTCAACGCGGACTCCGCTGAAAGCGCTGAATGAGCGAGCCCACTGCATGTCTCCCCGAATCGACCCGATTCAAGGACAAGAGACATGCAGCAATTCAAATTGCTGCTATTGTTGCGGGTCTGATTAGACGCGCGACGCTCTGACGGCGCGGCCAACCTGACGACAGGTGGCCGCGCATTTCTCCTACCTCCGCCATCTCGCCGTTCTGACAAGCGCCCCCAAGTCGAACCAGCGCATCCTGTTTCGCGAGGACCAGCAGGTTTTCCCCATTTTGTCGCCCGCGGCCTTCCAAGCGCTCACCTCCGCCGCATCTTCCCCGGAGCGCTCTCTACCTCCGCCCCGTCAGGGGCGATATCCGGGCATCACTCCCTCTTCTTATCATGCTGACCTGGCCGATCCTGCCAAAGATTTGACTGTCGCGTTGCCGAAAACGTAATTTTCCGCCGTCCCGGCGTTGTCAGTCGATGCTTGCTGCTCGCAATGCTCGGCTAGTATTGCCTCGAGCCCACGCCGAGGACGTACCGATGACACTCAGCTTCGATCCAGACAGAATTCCCCTTCCCATCGGACACTTCATCGGTGACCGGTTGGTGCCCGCCGAAGGCGTTATCGACATGCATCGGCCGTCCGATGGCAAGGCCTATGGGGGTTGTCCGCTAGCAGACGAGGCCCTCGTCGACCGCGCCGTGGAGACCGCCAAGAAGGCTTTGAAAGCAAGCAACTGGGGCGGAGTACGACCGCGCGAACGCACGGTCGTACTGCAGCGCTGGGCCGACCTCATCGAAAAGGAAGCGGAAACCCTCGCCAAGCTGGAAGCGCTTTCGTCGACCCGCCCCGTTGGTCATCTCGTCGCCGGCGACATCGCCGTCAGCGCCGAGCAGATCCGCTTCTTCGCCGAATTTGCCGACAAGGAAGGCAGCGACCTCGTGCCGACCGACGATAGCAACCTCGGCATGATCATGACCGAACCCTATGGCGTCGTCGGGGCCATCACGCCCTGGAACTTCCCTGTTTCAATGGCCGCTTGGAAGCTCGGACCGGCGCTTGCCGCGGGCAATGCGGTGGTGCTGAAACCATCGGAAATGACGCCGTTTTCAACCGTTTACCTTGCCGAACTCGCGATCCGCGCCGGCATCCCGGCCGGCCTTATCAATATCGTGCTCGGCGATGGACCGGTGACCGGCAACGCGATCACCGGTCACCCGGACATAGCAAAAGTGAGCTTCACCGGCTCGACCGGCGCCGGCGCCGCGATCATGGCCAATATCGCCCGTACAGGCGTCAAGCCAATGACACTTGAACTCGGCGGAAAGAGCCCGCAACTGGTCTTCGCCGATGCGGACCTCGACAAAGCTGCTGCGGCAATCGCCCAGAGCATGCTTTCCAATGCCGGCCAGGCCTGTGTCGCGGGCTCGCGGCTAATCGTCGAGGAGAGCGTCGCCGCGCCGCTCGCCGAGGCGATCGTTGCGCGCATGAAGGCTGCGAAGGCGGGCCCAACCTGGGACGAGGCGAGTGAATACTCGCCCATCATCTCGAAGCGGCAGTTGAGCCGGATCCACGGCATCGTCGAGGCGGCCGTGTCGGCAGGCGGCGAATGCCTGCTCGGCGGCCGTCAAATGGACGCGCCGGGCTATTTCTATCAGCCGACGCTGATGGCCGTCCGCGATGCCCGCTCGCCAGCGATCATCGAAGAAATCTTCGGACCGGTGCTCACCATGCAGACCTTCGCCGACGAGGAAGAGGCTTTGGCGCTCGCCGATCATCCGACCTACGGCCTTGCCGCAGGCCTCTTCACCCGAGACCTCTCGCGAGCGGTGCGTCTTACGCGCAAACTCCAGGCCGGCACCGTCTGGGTCAATCGCTACAGCCGCTCGCGCGACCACATCCTGCCGACCGGCGGCTACAAGCGCTCCGGCATCGGAAAGGACCTCGGCCGCGAGGCCTACCATGCCAACCGCAAAAGCAAGAGCGTGCTCATCAGCCTCTAGGGACTTGCGTGGCCTCGCCCACGCTCCGTCCGCCCATGTTTTAGTTATGTCGCAGGTTCTGTCGGTGAGGCGCTGGTCGCTTTTTAGAAACCTGCTCGGGGAGATTCAATGACATCCTATTCCATAGCTCTCATCCCTGGCGACGGCGTCGGCCGCGACGTAACCGACGCGGCGTGGCAGGTCCTGTCGACCGTTGCCAGACATTCCGCATTTACGCTCAGCGGTACGCCCTTTCCCTGGTCCTGTGCCTTCTACAAGGAGACCGGCGCGATGATGCCGCCGGACGGCATCGAGACGCTGCGCCGGTTCGACGCGATCCTGCTCGGAGCTGTCGGCTGGCCCGCCGAGGTACCGGATTCCGTTTCGCTGCACGGGCTGCTGCTACCGATCCGCAAGGCCTTCGTGCAATATGCGAATATTCGGCCGCACCGGCTGCTGCCGGGCGTGCGCGGACCGCTCAGGGCCGAGAACTTCGATATCCTCTGCATTCGCGAAAACACTGAGGGCGAGTATTCTGGTGCCGGCGGCCGCGTCCATCAGGGAACGACGGGCGAGGTGGCGGTCGAGACCTCCATATTCACCCGCACTGGCGTCGAAAGGATCCTTCGCTTCGGCTTCGAACAGGCGCGGGCGCGCCGGGGCAAGCTCGCTTCGGTGACCAAGTCGAATGCGCAGAAATACTCCATGGTGTTCTGGGACGAGATCACTCACAAGCTCGCCGCCGAATACCCTGATGTCGATGTGACCAGCTACCACATCGATGCCATGGCCGCGCGCATGGTGATGGCGCCGGAAAGCCTCGACGTCGTCGTCGCCTCGAATCTCTTCGGTGACATCTTGACCGATCTCGGCGCAGCCATCCAAGGCGGTCTCGGTTTTGCCGCCTCGGCCAATATCAATCCGGACCGAAGCGCTCCATCGATGTTCGAGCCGGTGCACGGCTCCGCCCCCGACATCGCCCATCTCGGCATTGCCAACCCCATCGCCGCCATCTGGTCTGGCGCGATGATGCTCGAGCATCTCGGAGAAAAGAACGCAGCGCAGGCAATCATGGGCGCGCTCGAGAAGACCACCGCCCGTGGCATCGGCACTGTACCCGGCAAGGACAGGACGGAAACCATAACAGCAGCGGTGCTCGCCGCGCTCGACTGATCATGAGGGGAAATATCATGCAGAGCTTGAAAGATCGCGATCTCTTCCGCCAGTCCACGCTGATCGACGGCAAATGGATCGAAGCAGTGTCGGGCGCGGTCGTTGAAGTCAACGACCCGGCAAGCCAAACGACTCTCGGCACGGTTCCGGACATGGGAACCGCCGAAACGCGCGCCGCGATCGAGGCGGCCAACGCCGCCTTCGGTCCCTGGAAGAAAAGAACGCACGCCGAGCGAGCCGCCCTGCTCGAGCGCTGGTACGCGCTCATGACCGAGAACCTCGAGGATCTGGCGCTGCTGCTCACCCTCGAGCAGGGAAAGCCGCTCGACGAAGCGCGCGGCGAGATCCGCTATGGCGCATCCTTCGTCAAGTGGTTCGCCGAGGAAGCGCGCCGCATCGGCGGGCATACCATCCCCTCGCCCACGCCGGATCGGCGAATCATCGTGCTCAAGGAAGCGGTCGGCGTCTGCGCCATCATCACACCGTGGAATTTCCCGAACGCGATGATCACCCGCAAGGTGGCGCCGGCGCTCGCGGCCGGTTGCACGGTGGTCATCAAGCCCTCGGAGTTCACGCCCTTTTCGGCGCTCGCCCTCGGCGTGCTGGCAGAGCGCGCCGGCATTCCGGCCGGCGTTATCAACATAGTCACCGGCATGCCGACGGCGATCGGTAACGAATTCATGGCAAACGAGACGGTGCGCAAGATCTCCTTCACCGGTTCGACGCGCGTTGGCTCGCTGCTGATGCGAGGCGCAGCCGACAGCGTCAAGCGGCTTTCGCTCGAACTCGGCGGCAATGCACCCTTCATCGTCTTCGACGACGCCGATCTCGATCTCGCCGTTGAGGGGGCGATCGCTTCCAAATTCCGCAATGGCGGCCAGACCTGTGTCTGCGCCAACCGCATCCTCGTGCAGGCTGGCGTCTATGACGCCTTCGCGGAGAAACTCGGCGCTCGGGTGAACGCCATGAAGGTCGGCCCGGGCACGGAACCAGGCATTGCTGTCGGCCCGATGATCAACGAGGCGGCGATCGAGAAGATCGACCGCCATGTCGAGGACGCACTAGCCAAAGGCGCGAAAGTCGCTGCGCGTGGCAGAGCGGTGCCGGAGGGAAGACAATACACGGCTCCAATCGTGCTCACCGGCGCCACCACCGACATGCTGCTCGCCGGTGAGGAAACCTTCGGTCCCGTTGCACCGCTCTTCCGCTTCGAGACGGAGGAGGAGGCGATCGCTATTGCCAACGGCACGCCCTTCGGCCTCGCCGCCTACTTCTACACCGAGAGCCTGAAACGGTCCTGGCGCGTTGCGGAAGCGCTCGAATTCGGCATGATCGGGCTCAACACGGGCGCCATCTCTACTGAAGTCGCGCCTTTCGGCGGCGTGAAGCAATCGGGACTCGGCCGTGAGGGCGCCCAGGTGGGCATCGAGGAATATCTGGAAATGAAGAGCTTCCACATCGGTGGGCTGGAGTAGGATTTTTCAAATCTGAAAAACACCTCGCGGAATCAAGGGTTCTGATCGCCGAGCGTGCGGTGGCATGTTGGTGAGCATCGCTTCACAACAGAAGGGGATGCCATGCTTGCCACCGACATTTCTGCGACCATCCGCAGGCCGTTGGGTCGTTCGGGGCTTTCGGCCGGATCAATCGGCTTGGGCTGCTGGGCGATCGGAGGCCATTTCACCCTGCGCGGAAAGCCGGACGGCTGGGGCGACGTCGACGATGAACAGTCGATCCGCGCCATTCACCTAGGCCTCGAAATGGGCGCGTCGCTGATCGACACGGCCGATGCGTACGGAACCGGGCACAGCGAGGATGTTATCGGCCGGGCGCTCAGCGATCGACGAGGCGACGCAATCATCGCAACCAAGTTTGGTTACACCTACGACCGCGCCGCTCGCGCCCTCGTCGATACCGATTTCAGCCCCGCTTACATCCGAAAGGCCTGCGCCGCGTCGCTCCAGCGTCTGGGCACCGATTACATCGACCTCTACCAGATCCATGTCGGAGAGCTTTCGGATGACGAAGCGGACGCGGCTGGCGAGACGCTCGAAAATCTGGTGGAGAAAGGTGCCATCCGGTTCTGGGGCTGGAGCACTGACAACGCCGTTGGCGCCAGACGAATGGTGAAATTCCCGCACTTCGTCGCGGTCCAGCAAGAACTGAACGTCTTCATAGACGCCCCGGATATGTTGGTAATGTGCGAAGGCAACAATCTCGCCAGCATCACTCGATCGCCGTTGGCGATGGGCTTCCTCACGGGAAAATTCAGTTCTGAAATGCGTTTGCCCGGACATGACGTTCGCGCCGCAGGTCATAGCTGGGTGCGATTCTTTCAGGACGGGCGCCCGCGAGCCGATTACCTTGAACGCCTATCGCAGATCCGAGAGCTTCTCCAGACCGGCGGCAGGACCTTGGCGCAAGGCGCGCTCGGATGGATTCTTGCCCGTTCGCCCAATACCTTTCCAATACCCGGCTTCAAGACGGAGGCGCAGGTGCGGGAGAATCTAGCCGCCCTGGAAAAGGGAGCCCTGCCAGCGGCGACAATGGCGGAAATCGATGCGCTTCTCGCTTAGAGCCTTTCCGGGTTAAATGGAAACAATTCTGTTGGCTCAAGCGGAGCGGAATGTTTGCCCGGCTGGCGCGCGGCGTAGCCAAAGCATACGGCCTACAGCGCCGCGCGTCTTATCAGACGCGCAAAGGTCGCTGTAGCGCTGTGAAGCGCTGCATGTCTTTGTCCTTAAATCGAGATCGATTTAAGGAGACATGCAGAAGCCAGCCGGGCAAACAGGCCGCCCGCTTCAGCCAACCCGCAGGGCCGGGCATCTTTCCGCCAGGATCAGAGGCGATCGCCTCTGACCTGACGAAAACCTGCTCCGGCAGAATGTTTCCATTTCACCCGGAAAGACTCTAAACCGGAAAGCAGGCAGGGAGCCCCTTACTGGATCCTGTCCAGCATTTTGTAATACATGCCGACTATCGGCAGGAACCACGGCTTCCCGAAATGTCCCGGTACGGCGGGCCATTCGAGGCCTTTCAGGGGGTTGCGGTCCGGCCTTCCTATGATCGCGTCCGCCATCATGATGCCGAGGTGGGTCGAAAGCTGCGCGCCGTGGCCGGAGTAGCCCATCGCGTACCACACGCCGTCGTGATATCCGGCACGCGGGAAGCGGTCTCTGGTCATGTCGACGAGACCGCCCCAGCAATAATCGATCTCGACATGAGCAAGTTGCGGAAAGATCTCGGCCAAGCTCGTCCTGAGAATCGCCCCGCTTTTCGCATCCGATCGTTGGTCCGAGCTCGCCGAAAAGCGCGCACGACCGCCGAAGATTAGCCGGTTGTCCGGAGCCAACCGGAAATAGTTGCCGATGTTCATCGAAGTGACGCAGGTGCGGTTGCCCGGCATGGTGGCCGCGACTTCCGTATCCATCAGCGGCCGGGTGGCAATCAGGAAGCTTCCGACCGCTATGATGCGGCGGCGGAAGTAGCCGAAGTTGGCAGACGTATAGGCACCGGTGGCTACAAGGACTGCATCCGCGCTGGCGCTGCCGCGCGCGGTCTTTAACAGATGGCGACCGCCGCTCTCATGGTGCTCCGTCACTGCCGCGCGCTCGAAGATCGTGGCGCCGTGGCGTTTGGCCGCCTCGGCAAGTCCGACGACATAGCGCCCCATATGCATCATCGCACTCTTTTTCGACAGCATCGCGCCGAAGAAGCGGGAGCCAACCTCCCCTTTAAGGTCATCTGCACTCAAGAGCGCCGTGTCCGGATCAACCTCCGCGTTGACTGCCTCGAAATTGCGGGCAATCGCGGCCAAATGCTGGGGTTTGGAGGCGAGCTTCAATTTCCCGGCGCGGCGGAAGTTGCAGTCGATCCCCTCCTCGGCGATCAGCGCCTCGATCGTGTCGATCGACTCGTCGAGCGCCCGATAGAGAGCGATCGCCCGCTCCTTGCCGAGCTCCGCCTTTGCGGCGAGGTAGCTGTGCGCCAGCCCATTGTTCAAGTGTCCGCCATTACGGCCGGAGGCACCCCAGCCGACCCTTTCCGCCTCCAGCACGACAACTTTGGCGCCGGCCTTGGCGAGTTGCCGGGCTGCAGCGAGGCCAGTGAAGCCGCCGCCGATAACGGCGACATCATAATGGCCGTCAACCGGGCCCTGCGTTGCCCCGGCGAAGGCCGGGGCGCTGTCGTGCCAATAGGAAACGTACTTCATGGCGGATCGCCCCTTTTCCTCATCCGCTCTACAAAGCCGTGCGTTTTTCAGACGCGTATAGGGCGCTGCAAGCGTTTAAACCTATCCATCGCGCGGCCCGAAAATCGGGCCCCGATTTTCGGGCGAATGCGCTAGAGGCCGACGACGCCCGGCAGTCCGGAAATGTCGGCGATCTCGACATAGCCATAATAGGGGTTCGCCGGCTCGTGGCCGCGGTTCACCCACACCTTGTTCTTGATGCCGAGGTCATGGGCCGACATCAGGTCGTAGCGGAAGGAGGAAGAGCAATGCAGAATGTCTTCCGGGCCGCAACCCAGCATGTCCAGCAAGTATTCGAAGGCCTTGAAGCGCGGCTTGTAGGCTTGCGCCTGTTCGGCGGTATAGACCGCATGGAAGGGCGCGCCGAGCTTTTCGACATTCGACATGATCTGTGAATTCATGGCGTTCGACAGAATGACCAGCGGAATTTCCTTGGCGACCTTGGCGAGCCCCGCCGGCACGTCCGGATGCGGACCCCAGGTCGGCACGCGCTCATAGACCATCCGAGCTGCCTCGTCGCGGAATTTTATGCCGTTACGCTTGCAGGTGCGCTCGAGCGAATTGTGCACCACCTCGGCATAGGGCTTCCAGTCGCCCAAAATCTCATCGAGGCGGTAGGCGGCGAAATTCTTGATGAACTCCGCCATCCGCGGTTCGTCCAGCTGCTCGCTGTAAAGGTCGCGCGCCGCTTCCGCCATCTGGAAGTTGGTCAGCGTGCCGTAGCAGTCGAAGGTGATGTATTTCGGGCGGAAGGTGGTCATGTGCATATCCTTCATGGTCGGGAGCGGATACTAAGATCATAGGCGCCGGCCCGCGCCTCGGCTCACCTGATTTCGCGAGTATCCAAGCAGAATCTGCCGTATCGAAAGTCGCCTTTGGCAGAAGGTTGCGAGCTTCGGCCCCCGCCCGCTCCATCGCAGACTCCGGTTCCCCGCGACCCTCGCGCCTGCCGGCATAAGATGCGGTCGCCTGCGTTCGCAAAACCATAAGATACCGCGCCGAACCTGACCTTCAGACGATCTGCCGGACCCAGATCCTCCAGACTTCTAGATCAGAAGCAAGGAACATACGCGATGCAGACACGTCAGATCGATCTCATACCCTTCAGCCCCGAACACCTCGACGCCGCAGTCAGGCTATCACGTCAGGCGGGTTGGCCACACCGGCCCGAGGAATGGCAGATGTCGTTCTCCCTGAGCGAAGGCATCGTCGCAGTCGAGGACGATCGGGTCGTCGGCACTGTGCTCGTCACCTCATACAAAGAGGACTGTGCGACCATCAATATGGTTATTGTCGATGAAACGATGCGCGGCCGTGGTCTCGGTCGCCGGCTGATGGAGGCCGCCTTGCACATTGCCGGTAACCGCCCGCTGCGGCTGGTGGCGACGGCGGAGGGCCTGCCGCTTTATGAGAAGTTTGGCTTTCGGGAGACCGGGCGTGTGCTGCAGCACCAGGGCGTCGTTGGAAAAATGATCGCTCCTGCGGGCGTGGAACCTGCGAACCCAGCCGATGTTGCAGCCATTGTCGAACTCGACCGTGGCGCCTTCGGCGGAGACCGCGGCGACCTCATCGCCAATATCGCAACGATTGGCGAATTCGCGGTGATCCGCCGCGATGGACGCGTTTGCGGTTACGCGGCCGTCAGACCTTTTGGCCGCGGCGAGGTCATCGGACCCGTCGTAGCCGCTGATCTCGACGACACCAAGGCATTGATCGCATACCACATCGCTCGGCGGCCCGGGCGTTTCCTGCGGGTCGATGCGATCGCCGATACCGGCCTCGGGCCGTGGCTCGCCGAACGCGGCCTTGCCCATGTCGGCGACGGCATCGTCATGATGACGTCGGTCAACGAACCCGCCGCCGACGTCACCGCCGCAACCTTTGCCCTCGCCGCCCAGGCGTTTGGATGACCCGGAGAGTCCCATGTACAGCAATTCCCTCATTGAACTTGACCGCGCTCATCTCATTCATCCGGTCGCTTCCTATCGCAGCCATGAAAAACTCGGCGTGCGGGTGCTCGCCTCGGCGTCAGGCGCAACTGTCACCGATGCTTCGGGCAAGCAACTGATCGACGGCTTTGCCGGCCTCTGGTGCGTCAATGCCGGCTACGGTCATGAAAGCATCGTCGAGGCGGCAACGCGGCAGATGCGCGAACTGCCCTATGCGACCGCCTATTTCGGCCTCGGATCGGAAGCTGCAATCCGGCTCGCCTCGGAGCTCGCCGAACGGGCGCCAGGCAATCTCGATCACGTCTATTTCACACTCGGCGGCTCGGATGCAGTCGACAGCACGATCCGCTTCATCCGCTATTACTGGATCGCCCGTGGCGAGCCGCAGCGCGACCAATTCATCTCCGTCGAGCAGGGCTATCACGGTTCCTCGACGGTCGGCGCGGGCCTGACGGCGCTGCCATTGTTCCATGCCGGCTTCGGCATACCGTTCGACTGGCAGCATAAGATTCCATCGCACTATGCCTATCGCAACCCGGTCGGCGACGATCCGCAGGCAATCATCGACGCCTCGCTTGCCGCTCTGAGGCGGAAGGTTGAAGAGATCGGCCCGGAGCGGGTCGCCGCCTTCTATGCCGAGCCGATCCAGGGGTCCGGTGGAGTGCTGGTGCCGCCCAAAGGTTGGATGAAGGCAATGCGCAAGCTCTGCCACGAACTCGGCATACTCTTCGTGGCGGACGAGGTGATCACCGGATTCGGCCGCACTGGGCCACTCTTTGCCTGCGAGGAGGACGAAATCGTCCCGGACTTCATGACCGTGGCGAAGGGCCTGACCTCCGGCTATGTGCCGATGGGCGCGGTTTTCATGGGCGACCATATCTACCAGGCGATCGCAGACAGCGCCGGTGCCGCAGCCGTTGGCCACGGCTACACCTACTCGGCCCATCCGGTCAGCGCGGCAGTCGGCCTCGAGGTGCTAAGGCTTTACGAGGGCGGCTTGCTGGACAATGGCCGGAAGGCAGGCGCACGGCTGATGGCCGGCTTGGAAAGCCTCAAGGCTCATCCGCTGGTTGGCGACGTGCGTGGGCGCGGCATGCTCGCCGCCGTCGAGCTTGTCGTCGACAGGGAGAAGAAGACCCCCTTGCCCGCGGCGGCCGAGCCGGCGCGCCGCATCTTCGATCGCGCCTGGGCAAACGGACTCGTCATCCGCGCCTTTGCCAATGGCGTGCTCGGCTATGCACCACCGCTCTGCTGCAGTGAAACGGAGATCGATGCCATTGTGGATCGCACCCGCAAGACGTTGGACGAGACGTTGGAAGACCCTGATGTCCGCCAGGCCTTGAAGGCCTGACGGACGGCGGGGCCGCATATATCGCCAAATGGCCACATTCGGAATTTTGTGCCGCTCCATCCTGTCTTTTCGGACACTTCGGCGCGGCACAAGTGGCCAAACTTGAATGAAAGAAGGGGGGCGCTCCAGATGCGGGCCCTCTTCACAAAGAGCGGAAAGAATCATCTGCTGACGGGAACAGAATCTTCTTCACGAAGCGAGGCGCTCGCGAGGGCGCCAGGAAACTGGGAAATGGAGTTGAACAGCTTACCGAACCATCGCGACTTCGGCATCTCGCGGGAGCCTGGGGCTTGCCACTTGCTGGATCGAGCGCCGCTACGCGCAGAAAAGCTACGGCGGCACCATCCGGCCGCCCGAGTTCTAATCAATTCGCCTCTATAGCCGCTTCTGCCGATGCCCTGGCAGAGCTGCGCTGGTGATTCATTTCAACGATCGGGGGTCCAAGCTCGCAGGAGAAGGACAACCCGGCAACTGAGAAGGGGAATGACATGACAGACAAGATCACCAATTGGACCAGGTCGGACGACGCCATGGTCGAAGCCGCCATCCGTCGTGGCGCCACGCGCCGCGAACTGTTGCAGATGCTGCTCGCTGGCGGCGTCGCTATGTCGGCCGGCGGCGTCCTGCTCGGTCGGGCCTCTGAAGCGGTTGCCGCAACTCCGGTCACTGGGGGCCACCTCAAGGTGGCGGGCTTCACGTCTTCGACCGCAGACACGCTTGATCCGGCCAAAGCTTCGAATTCCACGGACTATTCGCGGTGCTCGGCCGTCTACAACCGGCTCTCCAATCTCGACAAATCCGGCGCCACGCAGATGGAGCTGGCAGAAAGCATCGAGAGTGCCGATGCCAAGGTGTGGACCGTGAAATTGCGCAAGGGCGTCACCTTTCACGACGGGAAGCCGCTGACCTCCGCAGACGTGATCTTCTCGCTCAAGCGCCATCTGAATCCCGATGTCGGTTCCAAGGTCAACGCCATCGCGAAACAGATGACCGATTTCAAGGCGGTCGACGATCTCACCGTCGAAATCACGCTGGCCGATGCCAACGCCGATCTGCCGACGATCCTGGCCCTGCATCACTTCATGATCGTCGCCGACGGCACCGCCGATTTCTCCAAGGGGAACGGCACCGGGCCTTTCGTTCTCGAAAGCTTCGAGCCGGGCGTGCGCTCGCTCATGCGGAGGAACGAAAACTACTGGAGGTCAAAGGGACCATATGTTGACGCCTTTGAATTCTTCGCGATCAGCGACGATAGCTCGCGCGTCAATGCATTGTTGTCCGGAGACGCCCACGTCGCCGCCGCCATCAATCCCCGTTCGGAGCGCCTTGTCGAAAGCCAGCCGGGCTTCGTCCTCTCCAAATCGGCCGCAAACAGCTACACCAACCTCAACATGCGCCTTGACATGGCCCCTGGCCAGAACAAGGACTTCGTGGCCGGCATGAAGCACCTCGTCAATCGCGAGCAGATCCTGAGGGCGGCTCTGCGCGGGCGCGGCGAAATCGGCAATGACCAGCCGGTCTTTGCGGGCAACGTCTACCGCAACGACGATCTGAAGCCGAAGCCGTACGATCCTGAAAAGGCGAAGTTCCATTTCGAGAAGGCCGGCGTTTTCGGCCAGACGATTCCGATGGTCGCTTCCGACGCGGCTACCGGCTCGGTCGACATGGCGATGGTCATCCAGGCCGCCGCTGCCGAGATCGGCCTGAGGCTGGACGTCCAGCGCGTGCCCTCGGACGGCTACTGGGACAACTACTGGCTCAAGGCGCCGATGCATTTTGGCAACATCAATTACAGGCCGACGCCGGACATCCTGTTCTCGTTGCTTTACTCTTCCGCGGCTCCCTGGAACGAAAGCCAGTACAAGTCGGAAAAATTCGACAAGATGCTGATCGAGGCGCGCGGCTCGCTGGACCAGGAGAAGCGCAGGGCGATCTACAACGAGATGCAGGTGATGGTCGCCGAGGAGGCCGGCACGATCATTCCGGCCTACCTGACGGGTATCGACGCCATCACCGACAACCTCAAAGGCATGGAGACCAACCCGCTCGGAGGCATGATGGGTTATCGCATGGCCGAGCATGTGTGGTTCGAAGCCTGATTGAACAACCGCTTTGGGGGCTGCAGCTGCAACGCTGTGGCCCCCGGCATTATGGTTTGAAACCTGTCTTGAAAGCCGAAAGGGGAGCGCGACGTGAAGAACCGGGTCCTATCCCTCGCGTTGAGCCGATTGCTCATCGCCCTGATCACCTTGCTGATCGTCTCATTCGCGGTCTTTTTCGCGACGACGCTCCTACCGGGCGATACCGCGTCGATCTTGCTCGGCCAGGCCGCCACGCCCGAGGCCGTCGAGGGCCTGCGCAAGGCCATGCATCTCGACGAACCGGCAATCTTCCGTTTCCTGCGCTGGATTGTCGGCCTCCTGCAGGGCGACCTCGGTACCTCCTATGCGAACGATATGCTGGTTGCGGATCTGATCGGCGGGCGCTTTGTCAACACGTTGAAGCTTGCGGGCGTCACCGCTCTCTTCTCCGTACCGATCGCGCTCACCCTAGGGATTACCGCGGCCATGCTGCGCGGCTCGCTCTATGACCGCGCCGTTACCGTGCTGACGATCGGCGTGATCTCGGTGCCGGAATTCATGATAGCGACCTCCGCCGTGCTGGTCTTCGCGGTATATCTGAAATGGCTGCCGGCGCTCTCCTTTGCCAATGAAGTCACGTCGTTCGCCGATCTCCTGCGCATCTATGCCATGCCGGTGATCACGCTGACCTTCGGTGTCTCGGCGCAGATGATCCGGATGACCAGGGCCGCAGTGATCGAGACGCTGAGCACACCCTATGTGGAGATGGCCCTGCTCAAGGGCGCCTCGCGGCCGCGCATGGTGTTTCGGCACGCGCTGCCGAACGCTCTGGGCCCGATTGTGAATGCCGTTGCGCTTTCGCTTTCCTACCTGCTCGGCGGGGTCATCATTGTCGAGACGATCTTCAACTATCCAGGTGTTGCCAAGCTGATGGTCGACGCCGTCGCCACTCGCGACCTGCCGCTCATCCAGAGCTGCGCCATGATCTTCTGTCTCGGCTACCTGCTCCTGACCACGACGGCCGACATCATCGCCATTGTTTCCAACCCGAGGCTCCGATGACAATGACCAGTTCCGAGACCACTTCCGTGCGGATAACCGGATCCCGGTTTGGCTACCGCTTCAACATCGTGGGGATGATCGGTTTTTCGGTCATCCTCTTCTGGGCGATGGTCGCGATCTTCGCGCCGCTGATCACACCCTATCCGGTCGGCGAGATTGTCGACTTCGACTACTTCGGCCCGGTAAGCGCCGACTTCTGGTTCGGCTCAGACTATCTCGGGCGTGACATGTTCTCGCGCATTCTGATGGGCGCCCGGTATACGGTCGGCATCTCGCTCGCGGCAGTGACGATCGCCTGTTTCAGCGGTGTCGTGCTCGGCATGACCGCGGCGGTCGCAGGCGGCTGGCTGGACACGGTGCTGAGCCGTTTCCTCGACGCGCTCAACTCGATACCGAGCAAGCTCTTCGGTCTCGTGGTGGTCGCCGCCGTCGGCTCTTCCATTCCCGTGCTCATCCTCACCCTTTCGGTGATCTACATTCCGGGCTCCTATCGTTTCGCCCGGGCGCTTGCGGTGAACATCAATGCCATGGATTTCGTGACGGTCGCCCGCATCCGCGGCGAGAGCACCTGGTATCTCATTCGCTCGGAGATCCTACCCAGCATCGTCGGGCCGGTCCTGGCGGATCTCGGTATCCGCTTCGTGTTCATCGTTCTTCTGCTTTCCGGCCTGTCCTTCCTTGGCCTCGGCGTTCAGCCTCCCTATGCCGACTGGGGAGCCCTGGTGCGGGAAAACATCGGCGGCCTGCCCTTCGGCGCACCGGCGGTGATGGCACCCTCCTTTGCAATCGCCAGCCTCACGATCAGCGTCAATCTGCTGATCGACAACCTGCCCCAGAAGATCCGTGATCGGAGCGAATGATGGCCAAGCTCGTAGAAATTCGTGACCTGAAAGTTGAAGCCACCACCGATTCCGGCCGCCGCGTCGAGATCATCAAGGGCGTCAGCATCGATATCGCCGAGGGTGAGATCGTTGCACTGATCGGCGAAAGCGGCTCGGGCAAGACGACGATAGCGCTGTCGCTGATGGGCTATGCCCGCCCGGGCTGCCGCATCGCCGGGGGCAGTGTGTCGCTCGCCGGCAAGGACATGGTCGCCCTTTCCGAAAAACAGCGTGCAAAGATCCGCGGCACGGAGGTCGCCTATGTGCCGCAATCCGCGGCCGCGGCCTTCAACCCGGCAGCCACGATCATGGACCAGGTGATCGAAGTCACCCGCATCCATGGGCTCATGTCGCCCGACGAGGCCCGCGCCCGCGCCGTCGATCTTTTCCGGGCGCTGTCCTTGCCCGAGCCGGAGACGATCGGCAGCCGTTATCCGCACCAGGTCTCCGGTGGGCAATTGCAGCGCCTTTCGGCCGCGATGGCTCTCATCGGCAATCCCAAACTCGTCATCTTCGACGAGCCGACGACCGCGCTTGACGTGACGACCCAGATCGAGGTGTTGCGAGCCTTCAAATCCGTCATGAAGCAGGGCGGCATCGGCGGCGTCTATGTCTCGCACGACCTTGCAGTCGTTGCCCAGATCGCCGACCGCATCGTCGTTCTGAAGGGCGGAGAAGTGCAGGAGGTCGGGACCACCGATGATATCCTCACAAACGCCAAACATCCGTACACGCGCGAACTGCTCGCTGCCTTCGAGCCGAAACGACGCCAGGCTGCTCAGGTGGCTGCCGCCCCGGCACCACTTCTTCAGATCGAGGGCCTTATTGCCGGCTATGGGCAGATCCAAGCTGACGGTCTCCCGGCCATCCGTGCCGTCGAAAATGTCAGCATCAAGGTTGAGAAGGGCCGCAACCTGGGCATTATCGGCGAGTCCGGCTGTGGGAAGTCGACGCTTGCCCGCGCCATCGCCGGCATTCTGCCCGCCGCCGGAGGCAGCATCGTCTTCGACGGGGTGAAGCTCGAACAAAACGCACGCCGACGCAGCCGGGAACAGTTGCGCGAGATGCAGATCGTCTTCCAATACGCCGACACCGCGCTCAACCCGGCAAAGTCCGTCGAGGACATTCTGGCCCGGCCGCTTGCCTTCTATCATGGCATGGGCGGCAAGGCACGAAGCGGCCGCATCGACCAGTTGCTCGACATGGTGCGCCTGCCGCGCAACCTGCGCCACCGGCGACCAGGCGAACTGTCCGGTGGCCAGAAGCAACGCGTGAACTTCGCCAGGGCGCTCGCCGCCGATCCAAAGCTGATCCTCTGCGACGAGATCACCTCCGCGCTCGACACCGTGGTGGCCGCCGCGGTCATCGAATTGCTGAAGGAGTTGCAGCGCGAACTCGGCCTCTCCTACATCTTCATCAGCCACGATCTTTCCGTGGTGGAGGCGATCTGCGACGAGATCGTCGTGATGTACGGTGGGAAGAAGGTCGAGGAAATCACCCCCGCTAAGGTCAAGGCGCCACAGCACCCCTATTCGCAACTGCTTTTCTCGTCCGTACCGAAACTCGACCCCACCTGGCTTGACGGGGTCGAGCAGGACCCGGAGCTCGTGCGGGCCTATTGCCGGCGCTGAAGCCCGCGGGCGCCTGCCGGCTGTTTCCCGCACTCCGCAGACTGGAGCTTGTGGTGCAGTGGAAATTTGTCGCTACAACAATCGGGCGTGCAGTTGAAATGTGGGGACGCGTCGCGGCGGCCTGTTGCCGATGGCCGGCAACGGGCCAGGCGAGGCAGTGGGTACAATCTTAGAACCTTTCCTGGAGTCGATTCCGGCAGGGGTGAAATGACACCCAGTGCTGGCAACGTTTACACCACTGGATATGGCCCGGTTCGACCATACAACCGTGGTTGGATGGGCACCTCGTCGTAGATGGCATACGACCCCCTGCGGTCATTCGCCGATGGCGGTGGAACTTCCGGTGTGACCAGTAGCCGACATCAACACGAATACGAGAAAGCCATCTGCCATCCGAACCAGGAAGGGGCCAAGAGCGGCGCGATCATGGTTCTGTCACCGCAAGCAGACCTGAGGCCATTGCCCGGAAAGCATCGATCGCCTTCGGCAGGACTTCCTCCGGATCACCGCTGGCAGCGACCCAAAGGGCCGCGTTCAGCGCTGCACCACTGAGAAGCCTGGCCGCAGCCTCCGGGTCGACCGGCTTGAGGACTTCGCTTTCCAGCAACCGCTCGACTGTCAGCCTAGTCGCATGCAGGCAACTGTTCTGACTGGGCCATGTCGACGGGTCGCCGAGCACTGCAGGTCCATCGAGCAGTACGACCCGCTGCACTTCAGGATCGAGAGCCATCTCGATATAGGCGGTGCCCTCGGCGAGCAGCCCATGCCAATCGTCTTCGGCTCGCGCGCCGAGCTCTTTGGCTCGTGAAGCCATTTCACCGTCAATCTGGTTTACGACCGCTGCCAAGAGTCCGCGCTTGTCTCCGAAATTGTGGTAGAGCGCGCCTCGCGTCAGGCCGACATCGGCTGTCAGCTCGTCCATTGAGGCCCCGGCAAAACCTTTCTCGGCGAAGGCCTTTCGCGCCGCGGCAATCAGCTTGGCGCGGTTCTCTTCCATCATCTCCTGGCGACGTTTTGCCATTCTGACCCCTGAAAAATTGACATACGCTACGTATGTGACTTGACATACGCAATGTATTTGAGTCAACTAAGATGCGCGCCGTATATCAAATGTGGCGTGGCTTGTGAAGTTCTCGTGCCGTCGCGCGATGCTCATCAGCTTCGACCCACCAGCAATTCAAAAAGGCCAGACAAATGACCAAACGTGATGCAATTTTTCCCCCCAACAAACATGCCCTTTACGAGGCACACGGCTATTCCGCCGCGATCCGGTCTGGCGACCTGTTGTTCGTCTCCGGTCAGGTTGGCAGCCGCGACGATGGAACGCCCGAACCGGACTTTGGACGTCAGGTCCACCTCGCCTTTGATAATCTTGAAATGACGCTGAAAGCGGCAGGTTGCACCTTCGACGATATCGTTGATATCACAACATTCCACACCGATCCCGAAAGGCAGTTCGAGGCCGTTATGGGCGTAAAGAACCAAATATTCAGCGAGGCTCCCTATCCAAACTGGACGGCGGTCGGTGTAAATTGGCTCGCTGGCTTTGATTTCGAAATCAAGGTTATCGCGCGCGTCCCCGACGCTGTACGATCATTCAGCTAGAGAATACCTGACTGCCGGTCCTGCGAATTAACTCTGCTGTAAAAGCGCTGGCAAAAAAGTCATTTTGCGAGCGCTTTTGGCAACAGGTTTGTGGAAGAAGCTCTCAATGCGCTGCCGCTAGGCGATCCGATCGTACGCGTACTGGTGCTTGCGGGACGTCGGTGCGGAAGAGTTTCGCCTTCCATCGCTGGCCTCCAAAAGCCAGCGTTTGAATCTAATTTGCGCGCTGATGGGAATCCCAATTCTTAAATCATCACCGCGGCCTAAACCCGAAACAAACTCGTAAGCGGCATGTGCGCCTTGACGATCGGCGACTTCAAGACGACGAAACTGAAGTATTTGTCGATACCGACGTCCATGTCGGTCAGACGCTCCATGATCGTCTGGTACTCACCGATGCCGGCGGTGACGAATTTCAATAGATAATCGTAACCGCCCGAGACCAGATGGCACTCTATCACCTGGTCGACCTTGTCGATTGCCGCGAGGAAGCGGGCGAAGTCGATCTGGCGATGGTTCTTGAGCGTGATTTCTGTAAAGACCGTCAGCGTCTGGCCGAGCTTGCCGACATTGATCTGTGCGGAATAACCCTCGATGTAACCCTCGGACTGCAGCTTTTTCACCCGCATCAGGCACGGGCTCGGCGAGAGGTTGACCAGTTCGGCAAGCTCCACATTGGTGATGCGGCCATTCTTCTGCAATTCGTACAGAATTTTTATGTCGATCCGGTCCAGTTTCATCGCGTGCCTCCGCTTGCCGAGAGGGTAACGGTGCAGCACATTATGCCAGACTGTTCCCGACAGCGACCTTAACATGTTGGATGCGCCTGTCGATTTCATTTCACGCAATCCACCGAAGCAGAAACGGCCACCGCCTTCCTGACAAGCAGAATTTTCTGCCGTCAAGCTCCAGATCTCCGGCAACGCCTTGGATGCGAAAGCGCTAGACTGGTCGCAGAATGGAGACAATGCCATGTCCGCACCGCTGAAACTCGTCGACACCACCCCATCGCTGCCCGCAACCGCCGACGCGGTGGTGATCGGCGGCGGCATCATCGGCGTTTTTACGGCCTACTATCTTGCCCGCCGCGGATTGAAGGTGGCGCTCGTCGAAAAGGGTCGGATTGGCGCGGAGCAGTCCAGCCGCAATTGGGGCTGGTGCAGACAGCAGAACCGCGATGCCCGCGAACTGCCGATGGCGACGAAGAGTCTCGACCTGTGGGAACGCTTCGCGGAAGAGAGCGGCGAAGATACCGGCTTCCGGCGCTGCGGTCTCTTCTATCTGAGCAACAGCGAGGAGGAGCTGTCAGGCTGGGCGCGGTGGCGCGATTTTGCCCGCACGGTCGGCGTCACTACCCACATGCTGGATAGCGCCGAGGCGACCGAGCGCGGCCGTGCGACGGGAAAGCCATGGAAGGGCGGCGTCTTTTCACCGAGCGATGGTACCGCCGATCCGGCAATTGCCGCGCCTGCGGTGGCGCGTGCGATCCTGAAGCTCGGCGGCACGGTGCACCAATCCTGCGCCGCCCGCGGCATTGAACTCGAAGGCGGGTGCCTGTCCGGCGTCGTTACCGAACATGGCACCATCCGCACGAAAACCGCCGTGCTCGCCGGCGGCGCCTGGGCCTCCTCCTTCTGCCGCCAGCTCGGTGTGCGCTTCCCGCAGGCGTCGGTCCGCTCGTCGATCCTTTCTGTTTCACCGGCCGCTGCCGGCTTGCCGGACGCGCTTCATACGGCGGGCGTTTCGGTGACGCGTCGCAGCGATGGCGGTTACACGCTGGCGATCAGCGGCCGCGGCCGCGTCGATCTCACGCCGCAGCAGTTGCGGTTCGCACCGCAATTTCTGCCGATGTTCCTCCGTCGCTGGCGTAGCCTGGCACCTGGCGGCATCGAAGGCGTTTGCTCCGGACACGAGACCTTGGCTCGCTGGCAACTCGACCGGCCGACGCCGATGGAGCGCATGCGGATTCTCGATCCGGCGGTGGACAAACACACTATACGGCTTACCCACTCGCGTGCACTCGAACTCCTTCCCGCCTTGAAGAACACGCACATCACAGCGGCCTGGGCAGGCTACATCGACAGCACTCCCGACGGTGTCCCCGGCATCGGGGAGATTGCGAGCACTCCGGGCTTCATCCTCGCCGCCGGTTTCAGCGGCCATGGCTTCGGCATCGGGCCTGGTGCCGGCCATCTGATCGCCGACATCATCACCGGCGACGAGCCGATCGTCGATCCCCGTCCCTACCATCCGGATCGCTTCGGCAAATCCGCCTGGGGCAAGGTCGCCGACTTCTGACGACCCGTTTAAAAACTCAGTTGCACCTTGCAGGCCGACGACCGATCGCCCGCCTGCTCGAAGGCCGCGATCGCCTGCTCAATTGTAAATTCATGAGAAATTATCGGCCGGACATCGATCCGGCGCGTGGCGATGAGATCAACGGCGCGGGCGAATTCGGTGTCGAAGCGCTGCGATCCGACGAGCCGCAATTCCTTGCCGACCAGAGCATTGAGTGGGAGCGTGATATCCCCAGTCACCCCGACCTGCACGATCTGGCCACGCGGCCTCACCGCAGCGATCGCACTCCTGAGCGCCGGTTCCGCCGCGGAGCACTCGAAGGCCAGATCGAACTGGCCTTTCTCAGCTTCGAAGGGAGCGAGCGCCATCGGATCACGCCGAACATTGAGCGCTTTCGTCGCGCCCATTGCCATTGCGCGCTCGAGCGCCGCATCGGCGAGGTCGGAGACGACTATCGTCCCGGCGCCCGCATGGCGGGCGGCGGAAACTACCAGCGCGCCGATCGGTCCTGCGCCGGTGACGAGGACATGCTTGCCGTTGAGATCGCCGGCTTGCGCAACGGCGTGGAGGCAGACTGCCAGGGGTTCGGCGCAGGCAGCTTCTCCGGCACTGACCAGGGTACCCGCTGGAAAGCATTGGCCGGCCGGGACGACCAGCCAATCGCGAAACATCCCCTGCGTATGAGGCAGGCGCATGGCACTGCCCATGAAGCGCATATTGAGGCAGTGGATGGCCGCGCCCTCGCGGCAGAACCGGCAGTCCCCGCAAGGCTGGCTCGGATTGACCGACACCAATGCGCCGACCGTAATCCCCGATACGTTAGCGCCGAGCGCTGCGACACATCCGGATCCCTCATGGCCGGGAATGATCGGCTCGCGTACCCGTACAGGCCCGAAGCCGCCGTCCAGATAATAATGTAGATCGGAACCGCAGATGCCAGCCGCTGCCATCTTGAGCAGCACCTCGCCCTCCCTTGGCTCGCCAATGTCGGCGACCTCCAGCCGGAGGTCGCCAGGGCCATGGAGCCGCGCGAGACGCGTGCGCATGATCGCTCTCCCCGTCAGCGGATGAGCCCGACTACACCCGGCAGCCAAAGCGTCACCGCCGGAACGAACGTGATCAGCAGCAGGGCGATGAAGAGGGGCAGCAGCCAGGGCAGGATTGCCATCGTCGTCCGTTCGACCGAGAGCTTCGCGACGCGCGAGAGTACGAAGAGGACCATGCCGAGCGGCGGGTGCAGCAGGCCGATCATCAGGTTCAAAGTCATGATCAGGCCGAAATGCACCGGATCGATGCCGAACTGCGTGACCAGCGGCAACAGTATCGGCACGAGGATGGTGATGGCGGCGATCGTGTCCAGGAAGCAGCCCACGAAGAGCATCAGCAGGTTCACCAGGATCAGAAAGACCCACTTGTTGTCGGTGATCGTCAGGATCGCGCCTGAGAGCATCTGCGCGGCCTGGCTCACCGTCAACAACCAGGCGAAAATAGAAGCGGCAGTGACGATAAACAGCACCGAAGCGGTCGTCTCGATCGTATCGAAGGTCGCCCGAGCGAGCGTCGACATAGTCATGCTCCGGTAGCGCACGAGTCCGAGAAACAGCGACCAGAGAACCGCGGCGACCGCGGCTTCTGTCGGCGTGAACCAGCCCATCGTCATGCCGCCAATCAGGATGACCGGGGTCATCAGCGCCATGACCGCTGAAAAGTCGAAATACCAGTCGAGCGCGAGAAGCGCGACGAGAGCAAGGCCGACGGCGACGTTCATCGACAGGCCGGCGGACATCAACAAGTAGATGACGAGTGGCACGGACAGAACGACGACCACCTCGAGAGAAGCCGACAACAGGCGCCTGATCTCGAACGGCGTATCGGAGCCCCAGCCGCGCCGATAGGCAAAGATGGCGACCGTCAGCATCATCAGCAGGGTCATTACCACGCCCGGCACGATACCCGCCATGAACAGGGCGCCGATCGAGACGTTCGCCATCATGCCGTAGATGACGAAGGGTAGCGACGGCGGAAAGATAGGCCCTAGCGTCGCCGATGCTGCCGTGACGCCGACCGCGGCGTCCACGGGATAGCCATGATCCTTCATCGCCTTGATTTCGATCGTCCCGATGCCGGCAGCATCCGCCAGTGCCGTGCCCGACATTCCGGAAAAGATCACCGAACCGATTATGTTCACCTGCGCGAGCCCTCCCTTCATCCAGCCGACGAGCGCGACGGCGAAGGAATAGATGCGGCCGGTAACGCCGGCGGAGTTCATCAGGTTGCCGGCGAGAATGAAGAAGGGTACCGCAAGCAGCGGAAAGCTCTCGACGCCGGCAATCATCCGCTGCGCCGCGATGATATCCGGCGCGACATTGTAGAAGAGGAGATAGAGCACCGACGCCACGGCCATGGCTATGGCGACGGGCACGCCGATCAGCATCAGAAGCAGAAAGGAACCGACAAGCAGAAGCATGATCAGCCCTCGACCTTATGGAATTCCTCGGGCCTTTCGAGAACCGAGTAGCCGCGGCGTTGATTGCCGATAAAGACCTGTATGGAGCGGATCAGCATCAGCACGAAGCCGGCCATGACGCTGTAGAAGACGATGTTGCGCGGCAGGTCGACGGTTACCATGCGTTCGTGGGCAACGATCCCGACGTAACGCCACATCAGCCAGCAGGCATAGGCGAAGAAGCCGATGCGCACGAGGTCTACGAAAGTCGCCATGCCGCGAGCGACGGGACGAGGCAGGTAATGATAGAGCACATCGACCTGGATGTGCCGCGAGACACGCACGCACATGACGGAGCCAAGGAACACCACGCCGATCAGGCAATTCGTGGCGATCTCCTCCGTCCAGGCGTAGGAATCATTGAGGACATAACGGGTGAAGAATTGCAGAAACACACAGCCCGTCATCACCCAGAAAACAGCGAGCGTGACCCAATCCTCGACGGCATAGCTTGAAACATCCGCGGCGGGCGGGGCCTCGTCGAAGGACTGGGCGATTTCCTCCGGCGTCACTTGCAAATGGACTTCCTGTGACATCAGCGATCATCCGGCAAAGAGTGGCGGAATGCCGGCCGCCTCAGCTTGCGGCCGGCAGTCTATGGTTCACTTGACGGCGCGGATGGCCTCCCAATCCTCCTTCCGGTAGCCGAAATCCTCGAGCGCCACCTTTTCCATCACGTTCGACTCGAAGTCAGCCTTGTCGACTTCGGTCACCTCAAGGCCGCGCTCCTTGAAGGTCGCGACGAGGGCCTTTTCACGCTCTTCGATGGTCTTGGTGGCGCGCTCGGCGGCCTGCTGCATCACCTCGGTGAAGATCTGCTTATCGGCATCGGAGAGCTGCGACCAAATCGCTTTCGACACGACCGTGTTCAGGTGGTCGACGATATGCCCCGTCAGCACGATGTGCTTCTGGACTTCGAAGAACTTCTTCGCCTCGATTGTTGTCAGCGGGTTTTCCTGCGCCTCGACCGTGCCGTTCTGCAGGGCAAGATAGACCTCCGCGAAGGCGATCGGCGTCGTGTTGGCACCGCAGGCCCGTGGCATCGCCAGATAGGCCGGAACGTCCGGGACCCGCATCTTCAGGCCCTGCATGTCGGCGCATTTGGAAATGGCTCTGTTCGAGGTGGTGTGGCGGGTGCCGTAATAGGTGACGGCGGTGATATGATTGCCGGACGCCTCCTCGTAGCCCTTGGCGAGATTCTTGAACACATCGCTTTTGGTATAGGCGATCAGATGGGCGGGGTCGCGAAAGGTGTAGGGGAAATAGGTGACGCCGATCGGCGCATATTCGCGCGCGGCGAAGCTCGAGCCGGAGATGATGATGTCGACCGTGCCGAGCTTCAAGCCCTGGTTGATATCGGCCTCCTTGCCGAGCTGCGACGCAGGAAAGACGTCGATCTTGTAGCGTCCCTCGGTGCGCTTGCCGATCTCTTCGGCGGCCCAGACGGATTCTGTGTGGAACGGCTCGGATGTCTCATAGACATGAGCCCACTTGAGCGCCGTCTGGGCTTCAGCGGTGATGGCCGAAGCGAGGATGGTGGCAGTCGCACCCAGTAGCGTAAGCAGTCTGAACCTCATCTTCATTCTCCTCCCAAAGTGAGATCTTGCGGCGATGCTATTTTCCCCCGGCACGCCTCCAGGCGGCGTGCATCGTGCTGTCGGTCGTTTCCTCCCCGAAACTTGCCGACAGGCGAAGTTGCGACTGGTCGAGATGCGCCCGCATTGCGGCACGTGCAGCCGCTGGATCGCCCGCGGCGATCGCGTCACGGATCACACGATGCTCTTCCATCGCCGCGCGCCATGTCTCCGTGTTCTCGAAATAGCTGGCGAGTTTCTCGAAATAGGGCGTCATGCGCATATCGTGGATACTGCCGACAAAGCGGTTCAGCGTCTGATTGGCGATGATGCTCGCGACGAGGACATGAAATTCGCGGTCGATCGACAGCGCCATGCGGCGATCCTCGATCGACGCCGCCATCCGCGCCAGATTGTCGTCGAGAATGGCGGTATGCTCGGGACGCGCCAGCCGGGCGGCCTCCTCGGCAATCGCGCACTCCACGACCGCCCTTGCCCTCAGCAATTCGAACGGACCTTCGAAATCCTCAGGCGGCTCGTCGGACGCGGGCACCTTGCGCGCCGTGATATAGATGCCGGATCCCATGCGGATGTCGATGAAGCCTTCGACCTCCAGCACGATCAACGCCTCGCGGATCGTCGGCCGCGAGACCCCAAACTTCTGCGCCAGATCGCGCTCGGCGGGGAGTCGGGAGCCGGAAGCCAATTCGCCCCGCTCGATCAGGTCCCGCATCTGGTCCGCGACCTGACGATAGAGGCGGCGCGATTCCACGGCAGAGAACATCATCCTTCTCCAAGCGACCTGTGTCTGAGGGCGGCCAGGTGGCCAGGTGGTCATACCAATCTGGTCAGAATACGTGCATTTGCTCCTGAGTCAAACACACACAATCGTCCAAAGCGGTGGCAAACTACCGAAAGTGGTTTCATCGCACGTTGAACGAGGCAGCGGGTCAGGGAGCGGCATGATCGCATCGTGATTGTGCTGCCGGTCTTGGAGAGATGTTGAGGGCCTAAGAAGGCGCTGGACCGCCATCAGATGATTACGGCTGGGTGAATTGCGGCTTTTCTACCCTTGAGGCGACGGCTGCCCGTCGCCCGGGTCCCGCCGCGGGCGGGAAAAACCGCCATCCCGTCTGGACGGTGGCGGCGCCACCCTCGGTGGTCGGGCGCCGCCGCAGGTGCTGGCTTGCCGCCCTTATGCCAGCGCGATCACGGCTTCGATTTCCACCTGCGCCCCCTTCGGCAGCGCACTCACCTCGTAACAGGCGCGTGCGGGATAGGGCTTCTGGAAGAATGTCGCATACTCATTGTTGATGTCAGCGAACTTGGAAAGATCAGTCAGCAGCACTGTCGTCTTGACGGTCCTCTCAATACCGGAACCTGCTGCTCGGGCGATCGCGGCGATGTTCTTCAGGCATTGTCTCGCCTGCTCCACCGGATCGTCGGAAACGAGCTCCCCGGTCGCCGGGTCGATAGGAAGCTGACCCGAGACGAAGAGCAGATCACCTACCTTTATTGCCTGCGAAAACGGGCCAATCGCGCCCGGTGCTTCAGCGGTTGCAATCGCGTCGATCATAGAGTCCTCCGAATTTGGTTTTGGGATCAGCTGTAGCGGACGATCGCCAGATCGGCCGCATCGATTTCCGGCTTCCGGCCGCTCACCAGATCGCTGATGAGCCGCGCCGAACCGCAGCTCATCGTCCAGCCAAGCGTGCCGTGGCCAGTATTCAGGAAAAGACCTGCAACATTGGTAGGTCCGATCACCGGCGTTCCATCCGGCGTCATCGGCCTCAGGCCGGACCAGAATGACGCCTTGCCCAAGTCGCCGCCGGGGAACAGGTCGGTTACAGAATGCTCGAGCGTGCGGCGCCGCGCACTGCAGAGGTCATTGGTGTAGCCGGAAATCTCCGCCATGCCGCCGACCCGAATCCGGTCACCGAGCCTGGTGATCGCAATCTTGTAGGTTTCATCCATCACGGTCGATTCCGGTGCGCGGGATGCGTCGGTGATGGGGATCGTCAACGAATAGCCTTTAACGGGATAGACGGGCAGCGTGATACCGAGCGGCTTCAGGAGAAGCGGCGAATAGCTGCCGAGCGCCACGACGACAGCATCCGCGCTCAGCCACCCGCGATCGGTGGCGACCCCGACAATCCGCCCGCCCTCCTTGCCCAAGCTCTTGATGTTGGTACCGTGGGCGAAGCGGACGCCAAGCTCTGCCGCCTTCGCGGCGAGGGCGTTGGTGAACTTGAAGCAGTCACCGGTCTCGTCCTTCGGCGTCAGCAGCCCGCCGACGATTTTTTCGCGGACATGCTGTAGCGCGGGCTCGGCCCGGATGCAGCCGTCACGGTCAAGCACCTCGTACGGCACGCCATCGGCTGCCAGCGCCTTGACGTCCTTGGCCGAGGCGTCGAGTTGCTGCTGCGTCCGGAAGAGCTGGAGCGTGCCCTGCATTCGCTCGTCGTAGCCGATGCCGGTTTCAGCCCGCACTTCGGCGAGAGATGTCCGGCTGTAATCGGCCAGTCGCAGCATCCGGCTTTTGTTGATCGCGTAGCGCTCGGCCGTGCAGTTTCTCAGCATCTGGAGCATCCAGGTGAGCATCGCGCGGTCGAGCTTGGGGCGCAGGATCAACGGCGCGTGCTGCATCAACAGCCATTTCAGCGCCTTCACCGGGATGCCCGGCGCTGCCCAGGGCGAGCAATAACCGAATGAGACTTCGCCTGCATTGGCGAAGCTCGTTTCCAGGGCCGGGCCTTCCTGGCGGTCGACGACTGTGACGTCGTGTCCGGCTTTGGCAAGCTGGTAGGCGCTGGTCACGCCGATCACGCCGGCGCCGAGAACGATGACTTTCATGGTTTCCTCAAGGATGTTTGCTCAGCGATACTGACGTTCGTAGCGGTGACCGAGGCCGGTCAGGATTTCGTAGGAGATCGTGCCGGCGGCTTCGGCGACATCCTCAAGCGTCTGGTTTGGCCCGAGGACCTCGACAAGGCTGCCAAGCGAAAGCGTGCCGCCGGGCAGCGCGGTGACATCCACCGTGATGCTATCCATCGAGACACGTCCGACGATCGGCAGGCGAACGCCGCCATAAAAAACCGCGCCCCGATCACTGAGACTGCGTGGAAGGCCATCGGCGTAACCGGCTGCGATGGTAGCGAGCCTCATTTCGGCGGATGTCATGTATGCGCCGCCATATCCGACCCGTGTCCCAGCGGGAACCGTCCTTGTCTGGATGACGGCGACATCGAGCCGGACAACCGGCTCCATGGGATTGGCTCTGCCTGCAGTGGGCGCGCCACCGTAGAGGGCTATGCCCGGGCGAGCCAGAACGCCGTGATAGTCGCCGCCGAGGAAAACGCCGCCCGAATTGGCAAAAGAGATTCTCACGCCGGGAAACTCGGTGGCGACTTTGCGCATCTCGAGGAGCTGGCCTGCATTCTGCCTGTTGTCCACCTCGTCGGCGGAGGCGAGATGGCTCATTAGGAAGAGAACTTCGACCGAGGCGCAGCCAATGAGATCGGCCGCGAGCGCGCTTCTTTCCCCTGGTGGGACGCCCAAGCGCGACATGCCCGTGTCGAACTGCAAGACGCCCGGAAGGACGCGTCCGAGCTTCTGCCCTGCGGACGACCACCGCCGGAATTGCTCGAGTGAGTTCAGCACCGGAATGACGCCAGCGTCGGCGCAGGTGACCTCCGCTCCGGGCTGTAGTCCGTTGAGCACGAATATCTGCGTGTCGTTCGGCAGAAGCGGCCTGAGCTTGATTGCCTCGGCCAGGTGCGCAACGAAGAAATGCCGGCAGCCTTGCGCATGGAGGGCTTTGCAGACCTGCTCCGCGCCCAGGCCGTAGGCATTCGCCTTGACCACGGCTCCGGCCGTTGCCGGTTCGACAGCTGCCGAAAGCTTCCGGTAGTTTCGGCCCAGGGCGGCAAGATCAATGGTCAGGTAGCCGGAAGCACCCGCACCAGCTTCGGTCTGTCGATCTTGAGCATGTAATGCGTAATGAACCATGTGCAGCCTCCCGTCTGCACCGGAAAATATTGAAATTTTCGTTGAATTTCCTGGCTGTTGTCGATCGCTTGTTTCAATGTATGATAACTATTCGAATTATCTTCAAGGAAATGGAATATTCTGCATGACCGCAATCGACGCCGTCGACCGTAACATCCTGCGCCTGCTGCGGCTCAACGCGCGCATGAGCAATGCCCGCCTGGCCGCGGAAATCGGCCTGTCACCTTCCGCTTGTTTGCGCCGGATAAAATTGCTCGAGGACGCCGGCGTCATCCGCGGCTACACGGCATTGGTGGAGAGCGGGAGTTCCGAGGACACGATCGCGGTTATCATCAACATCACCCTCGAACGGCAAACCGAGGAACATCTCGACCGTTTCGAAGCGGCCGTTCGAAAGCACCCGGAAATCCGCGAGTGCTTTCTGATGACCGGCGGATCAGACTATCTGCTCAGGGTAGAAGTGGCAGGCGCGGGCGAGTTCGAGAGGATCCACAAGGAAATCCTCTCGACACTGCCCGGCGTGCTGAGAATTCATTCAAGCTTCTCGATTCGCAACGTTCTGGCCACGCGCACTAAGAAGCGACGTTGAATCGAGGTGCTTCAAGGTGACATGCAGTCAGCTGCGCGCTGTGCGCATCTTTACCCAGTCGCTTCAATCCCAACACGTGTGTAGGCTTCGGGCGGAGCATCGCTGGCGCGCATAAGCTCCTGCATCAGACGTGTCATTGCCTCCTCGATTTCCGGCGCAGCAAGGGGCCTCTCCTGACCTGGATCATCGGCGAGATCGTAGAGCCGGGTGTCGCTCTCGAGGAGCGCGCCAGGACCGTAATTGTCGAACATAGGCGAACGCTCGGTCACCGGTATCTTGAGGACCGGCGCTCCCTTTGTGAACGGCATCGGCGGCGCAAGCGTAGCGCCGGCGAGTTCCTCGGGCCTAAACGGCTCCCAGATGTGCGTCGGCATCAGCGTATATTGATAAAGCTCCTGGGAGCGAAGGTCGGGCGGGAAGCGATGGTAGGTATAACGTCCGTCCGTGACGTTGATCGCGCCGCCGAAATAGCCGAATAAGGCGCCGCTGCGCAGCGAACCGTCAGCGTCGAGCAGCGGCAGCAGCGAGCGCCCCTGCATGTCGGCAAGGCTCGGCACGTCGAACAGATCGAGAAAGGTCGGCGCGAGATCGATGGTCTGGGTCAGAGCCGATCGCCGGACGCCGGCTTTGCCCGGCCGCCGATGGTCGTACACGAACAACGGGATGTGCACGATCTCCTCATACATGTTCATCCGGTTCTTCGCCCAGAAATCGTGCTCGCCGAGCAGAAAACCGTGGTCGGTAGTGACGACGAGCGACGTATCGCGCCAGAGGTCGTGCGCATCGAAACAGTCGAGAATCTGGCCGACAAGGAAGTCGCAAAGCGCAATGACGGCGTAGTAGTTGGCGCGCAATTCCTCGCACTCCTCCGGCAGCTCGTCGACGCGGCCGTAACGCGGCCAGTCGCGCAGCGGACCGTTCCAGCCGGTCGTGAATGCCTCGCGAAACCGCTCGGGCGCGGTGAAAGGCTCATGCGGGTCGAACGTTTCGATCTGCAGGAGCCAGTCGTCCGCGGTCCGGTTCCGCTCGATGAACTCCAGTCCGGCGGCGAAACAGCGTACCGAGGGGAACTCGCTCTCGCCCTTGATGAATTCGCGGTTGATGATGTTGCGGCGGAACTTGTCGCGTGCCGATTGGCTGAATTGCCGCTCATGATACATCTGCCGCAAGCGCTCCCATGGTGGCTGGACCATGGCCTTCCAGGGATCACCCTCCTGCCCACGGATGAAGTCGTAGCTGTCATAACGGGTGTGATAGGTGGCGCCGCCATCCTCGAAATAGTGAAAGTGATCGGTGACGAGATGGCTGTAGGAGCCGGCCCGGCAAAGCATTTCAGGAAAGGAATCGTCAAAAGGTTCAAGGGGGCCCCAGCTGCGGTGGAGAAAGCTGAGCCGGCCGGACTGCAGGTCGCGGCGCGCCGGCATGCACGGCAGGCTCCCCACATAATGGCGCTCGAATGTTGCGGTGCGTTCGGCCAGACGGGCAAAATTTGGCGTCGCCACTCGCCTTCCCCCATAGGGAGAGAGCACGTGTCGGTTGAGCGAATCAAACAGGACGAAGACGACCTTCATCGATCCTTGTCCCTCGTTAGAGCTGCCAATGCAGTTATCCGGTTCGCCGCTCACTCCGGTCTATCGTCCGAAAATGCGCGACCGCTCATTTTTCGCCGAAAAGAACGCGGCTGCAAGTGGGCCGGAGCCGAGGCGTTCCGAGCGGTGAGCAGTCACGGCCTGCCGAAGATCGGGAGCTATCGGCTGGCGCGGCCGGCGCGGCTGGCGAGCATGGCGATGAACGGCACGTCATCGCCCGAGATCGTGTCGACGAGACCGTCGGCGATCCATTGCACGAGTCGCGGCAAGGGGTCGCGTCCGCCGCGCCAATAGCGGGTGAGCACGTCTGGGCGCGGCACGTGTATGCGGTTGCTGAAGCCCGCTTCATGCAAAGCCTTCGCATCCTCGGGGAGGAACATGTCGAGCTCTATCGAGACCGAGTTCGCGCCGCACGCCGTCAGCACGCCGACGAGGTCGGCGTGGCGCGCGTGGGTGATGGCTTCGGTCCTGATGCCCGGGTGGCGCTCCACCGCGCGCTTGAGCAGCACATGGTCGAAGCCGATGACCATGACCCGTTCGACAGTACCCGTTGCTCGCAGCAAGGCTGCCACGCGATCGACGGCAATGTCCGGCCGCTCCATCTCCTTGATCTCGAGCAAAACGCCGATGTCATCCGCCTTCGCCCAATCGAGCACCTCCGCGACAGTCGGTATCTTCGTTCCGGCAAAGGCGGGATGGAACCGAGCCCCCGCATCCAGTCTACGGATCTGGTCGAGGCTGAGATCGGCTGCAAAGCCGTGCCCGTCCGTCGTCCTGTCGACGGTCAGATCATGCAGGACGACCGGCTCGCCATCCGCGGTCAGCACGACGTCGATCTCGACCGTGGTGGCCCCGGCGGCCTTTGCCGCTTCAAATGCCGGCCACGTGTTCTCGGGATAGTGTAGGCTGTAGCCGCGATGCCCGCAGACATGGGCATGGCCCGCTTCGCTGGCAAAGAAACTGAAGGCCATTCGATCTGATCCTCTATCGCGCAGCGCGACTTCTCAGTCGACATTCCTCTGACTGGTCGCGAACAATAGCTCGATCCCGCTGGACGGCTAATGCGTATTGATAGTTGGACATTCCCCGAAGCGCATTCATAATGGTGTTGCATCATTGCAATAGTCAATGAAGAACATGGTGACAACCTACCATGGCTGGGAGGAAAGAGGATGATTCAGTGGAAAATTGCACCTGCCGCGCTTCTGAGCGCGACATTGGCGGCCGGCACCGCGGTTTTCCTTGCGGCGACGCCTCTGCTGGCACAGGAAACCGTCAAGCTCGAGCTCTGGTCGCGTCAGGATCCCTCGGGACCGCTGCGTGCAGGCAATGTGGTCAAGGCTGCCGAGCGGCTGAACAAGGAGCTTGAGGCCGAAGGCTCGCCGAAACGAGTTGAGGTTGTCGTGCGCGAAAGCCCCGCCAAGGGCTTCGACGACGACGCCCTGCAACTTCTCAAGGTATTCGGCATTGGCGAAGGCCCCGACATGTTCATCGCCGCGCACGAATGGATCTGCGCCTTCCAGGAGGATGGCTTCGTTCTCAAGCTGGACGACTACATCGCAAAGTATCCTCAGCACTTCGGAACGATCTTCCCCTCGCTCTGGTCATCGGCGAAATGTCCCGACGGCACCTACGCAATTCCGCAGGACGCCGAGGCGAGGATGTTCTTCTACAACAAGAAGCTGCTGCGTGAGGCGGGTTACGACGATGCCTTCATCGACTCCATGCCGGAGCGTACCTTGTCCGGCGATCTGACCATGGACGAGGTGTTGGATATCGCCAAGCAGGTCGTCGAGAAGACAAAAGCCCAATACGGCGTTCTTCACCGGCCGAACAAGGGGCCTGACTACATCATGGCCTTCAACGCCTACGGGAACGACTTCGTCGATCCGAAAACCGGCAATTTGCTCCTCGAGCGCGACAAGCTCGCTGCCGCCTTCGGGTGGTTCGAGCGTGGGGTGAAGGAAGGAGTCATCCCGGCCAACAACACGGCGATGGAATTCGACGCGCTGCGCAAGGAATTCTACACCGGCAACGCCGCTTTCTGGATGTACGGCATCTGGGACCTCGGCAGCGTCGCCTTCCCCACCTACGGGCTGCCGCAGGACGAGCAAGCCTTCTTCAAGGATTGGGGATGGGTGGCCGGGCCGGCAGCAGAGAAGGGCGGCTCGCCGGTCAGCCTGACCCACCCGATCGTCTACGTGATCGCCGCCGACACGAAGGAGCCGGAACTCGCGGTGCGCCTGCTCGGCCACGCCTCGGCGGCCGACCTCAACACCGATCACGCGGTGACAACGACGCATCTCGGCATCAAGCCCGAGCAACTCGAAGACCCGCGCTATGCCGAGGCCTGGCCGCTCGCCAGGGCAACCGAACTGCTCAAGATTACCAAGTTCCTACCCAACAACGCTCAGTTCGGCGAGCTCAACGGCATTATCTATGCCGGCATTCAGGGCGTGGAAGCCGGGCGTCTGTCGGCGCAGGACGCAGCCGATTTCGTCATAGAGGAGGCGTCGTCCGGCCTCGAGGACGTGATCGTCAAATAGGTTCCGATCGGCCTCGCGACCAATGACCTGGCGGCGCTGGGTCGTTGGTTGCAAGTCCCCCGGGTGTTAGTCAGACCATGGCGACCATAGCAGACGAACTCATCGAGCGGCGCGGCCATGCGGCGTCGGCGACACGCCGGCGCACCAACTTCGTGATCTTTCTCGGCCCGGCGATCGTGTTGACGGTCCTCTTCTTCATCGTGCCCGTGATCATCGATATCGCAGTGTCATTCACCGATCTCGGCCGATCGCTCCGCATTACCGCGTTCACCACCGAGCAGTACGAAAAGGTCTTTCGAACCGATCGCCGTCTGACACAGGTGATCGGGCTGACCTTCGTCTACGTCTTCGGCACGCTGGCGATCTTCAACGTCACCTTTGGCCTGATCCTCGCAATCACCACCACGTCGATCAGGAACGTATCCGGCAGCTTCTTTCGTGGTGTGTGGCTGCTCCCGCGGATGAGCCCATCCGTCCTTTACATCCTGCTTTGGCTTTGGGCCGTGAGCCCCACCGAAGCCGGCCTCGTGAATCAGATCCTCATGCAGGCGTTCGGCCTCGACGCGCCGCTCGACCTGCTGACATCGGCGCCAATCGCGCTTATCATCATCTCCAACGGCTTCATCGGCGCTTCGATGGGCATGATCATCTTCACCGCTGCAATCCGCGGGATCCCGGAGCAACTGTTCTACGCCGCGGCGGTGGACGGCGCCGGAACATTCGCAACCATCCGCTTCATCACGCTGCCGGCGTTGCGCTGGCCGATCAGCTTTGTGACGATATACCAGACGCTTTCGTTGCTGGTCAGCTTCGAATATATCCTGCTCCTCACCAAGGGCGGCCCGTTCTACGATACGACCGTCTATGCGCTTTATGTCTACCGTCGCGCCTTCGAAAGTGGCCAATACGGCTACGGTGCCGCGCTGGCGCTGTTTCTGATCGTGATCGGCATGGTCGTCGCACTCATCGGCTGGCGCTTCTTCGACATGGAACGCCTGTTGCAGCGCCCGCGTATCGAGGTGCATTGAGATGGCGACGCAAGCAGGCCCTGCCATGACGATGGCGCCGTCCGAACCGGTGGCCGATTGGGAAAGTTTGGCATCGCGGGCGCGGCTCGCCCGGCGCACCAGGGCAGTGGTTCTCTATGCGTTCCTGATCGCCGTGTCGCTTCCGATCATCCTCCCCTATTTCTGGCTCGTCACCATCGCCTTCTCGGCCAGGACCGGCGTGGCCGAGACAGCGGTTCTGTGGCGCTCGATGGCTGTGGTCGTGCCGGTCATCGTCGGCTTTTGGCTTGCGGCCGCGCTGGCACGAAACCGGCGGCAGTTGTGGTTGGGTTTTGCCGCAGTCGCAGCGGTCGCCGTAGTCGCATTTGCCCTCTTGGTCGGACCCGACCTGCATCTCGGCAATTTCATCTTTCTGTGGGAACCGGACTTCGCCTCCGTGGTGCGGTCGCGCGTGGGAGAGGTCAAAGGCGCGGTCCAGTTCCCCAATGTCTGGCACGCCTTCGGCAACTCGATCCTGATCGCCGGAGCGCAGACCGCCATCGTCGTCACCGTCGCCTCCCTCGCGGCCTACTACCTGTCGCGCTTTCAGTTCCCCGGCCGTTCCTCGATGCTGCGCTCGCTGCTGGTGCTTCACGCTTTCCCGGTGCTGACGCTGATCGTGCCGATGTTCCTGATGCTCTACTGGGTCGGTCTGCTCGATACGCTTCTGGGCGTCATTCTCGTGCTCGTCGCCTTCGAACTGCCGTTTGCGATTTTCATCATGAAAGGCTTCTTCGACGCAGTGCCGTGGGACATCGAGATGAGCGCACTCACCGACGGCGCCTCGCGGCGGCAGGCATTCGTGAGCGTGGTGCTGCCGCAGGTGAGGAACGGCATCCTTGCCGTCGCAGTCTTTACCTTCATTCGCGGCTGGGAGGAGTACATCTTCGTCTTTACGTTTCTGATCAGGAACAGCAACTGGACCATGAGCCTCTACATGTACTGGGTGCGCGATGACGTCATGGGCGTAGACTACGGCGTCGTTTCCGCCGTCGGCGTCTTCTACCTTGTCCCGAGCCTCATTCTCTACATGGCCGCGCAACGCTATCTCATGCAGATGTCGGTCGGTGGAGTGAAGGGCTGACGACGATGGCCAAGATCGAGTTCCGTCACGTGTCGAAGCGCTTCGGCGCCGTCGAGGTGATCCCCGACATGGACCTCGTCATCGGGGACGGCGAGTTCGTCGCGCTTCTCGGACCCTCCGGCTGCGGCAAGTCGACGAGCCTGTTCATGCTCGCCGGCATCTATCTTCCGAGCGGCGGCGAGCTTCTTTTTGACGGCCATGTCGTAAACGAGGTGGAAGCGCGCGACCGCAATGTCGGCATCGTCTTTCAATCCTACGCGCTCTACCCGCACATGAGCGTGCGCGACAACATACTGTTTCCGCTACGCTTCAAGAAAACGCCCCGCGACGAAGCTCTTGCCCGGGTGAAGACCGCAGCAGACCTCGTCCGGGTCGCGGAACTCTTGGACCGTCGTCCGAGCGAGCTTTCCGGCGGCCAGCAGCAGCGTGTCGCCCTCGCCCGCGCCCTGGTCAAGAAGCCGCAATTGCTGCTTCTCGATGAACCGCTCTCCAATCTTGACGCCTCGCTTCGCCTTTCGATGCGGACCGAGATCAAGTCGCTGCACGAACAACTCGGCGTCACGACCGTCCTTGTCACGCACGACCAGATCGAGGCGACGACGATGGCTGACCGCATCATCTGCATGCGTGCCGGTCGGATCGAGCAAGTCGGAACACCGGACGACCTCTATCTCAGGCCATCGAGCCTGTTCGTCGCCGGGTTCATCGGCTCGCCGCCCATCAACTTCGTCGCCGGCAAGGCCGAGGGCGGCACTTTCACCGTGGATGGCACCAGATTTCCGCTAGAGGGCGCCTCAGGCGACATCACCGTCGGGCTGAGGCCGGAGCACCTCAGGTTCGGTGAGGCCGGCTTTCCCGGCCGCATCGCGCAGATCGAGCCGATGGGCCGCGAAATCCTTTATGTCGTCGAAACCGGCATGGGCGCCGTCCGTGTACTCGAACAGGGTTCTTTCGTCGGGCACACGACAGGCGAAGAGGTAAGGTTAGAGTTCCGGCCCGAGAACTCGCTTGTGTTCGACACGGAGCGACAGAAGCTCATTGCGGGGGCGCATGTCCGTGCACCGGCTTGACCCGATCGGGCGGCAACCGCCCGATTTCATACTGCGGAAAGGAGCGCATGCCGTTGGCAGCATCTGAGGCGAGCAAGCAGACATCAACGCCGGTGGCGATCGAGGGGCCATTTGGCCCGGTCCGGCTGAAATGGCACAAACTGCGTACCCACCTCTCCCAAGCTCCGTTCAAGCGTTCGAACCTCGCGCTCGGCTGGCAGCTCGGCGCGAGTCTCGAGGTCGACATTCTCGCCACCGCCGATAGCCGCTTCGCCGTTCTCCACGATCCGACGCTCGGGCCCTCGACGACCGGCCGCGGCCGCGTTCCTCTTATGCCGTTGGCATCAATGACAGGACTTTTCCACCGCGGCTCGGACGGCGCACCCGACCTCGATGCACCGGTGCTGTCGCTCGCCGATCTGGTGGCCCCGCTTCGAAAGCTACCGAGAGCGCCGTCGGCCAACCTTCAACTCGATCTCAAGCTGCTCGAGGGGCACACGCTTCCGGATTCGGCGATCGTAGACGCTGCAGCGGCCGTGGCCGGGCTGAAGGGCGCTATCGTCGTCGGGTCCCACCATCTCGATGAGGCCCGCCGTCTCGTCGCCGCCATCTCCGGAGCCCGGCTCGGTTACGACCCGATGCTGGCGGTATCCCGCCAGCCGGCTCTGCGGGAGCCGGTGCGGCTCCTGCGCCACATCGAGCGGCGCAAAACCGGAGTGAGCCTCGCCTATCTCAGATTCGATGCCATTGTCGCGGCGGAAAACCAGGGCTTTCCCCTCGTTGGGCGTTTGCTGGACCTCGGCATCGAGACCGATGCCTGGACAGTCAATCCCGGCGCGGACATCGACGACGCCATTCTGCGGACACTCTTGAAGGCAAAAGTGCGCCAGATCACGACCGATGCTCCGAGCGAGATCGCCCGACGGTGCGTTTGTGTTGACGACCCGCGAAGTTGACTTCGTAATCGCCGTATGCTGCGAAACCTACGGCTCACCCGAATGCCGTGGACCGGAGGAACGCATTTGCATCTTCGTCATCAGATCGTCGCACTCGCGATCGTGCCGCTGATCGTCGCGATACTCACCATCACTGCCTTCATCACCTGGCAGTCGACAACGCTCGTCCAAAGCAGCATCGACACGTTCGAAAAGAATATGCTTGAGGCGAAGGAAAACGAACTTCTCAACCTTACCAATCTTGCCCTCTCGGCGATCCACGAGGTCTACATGAAAGCCGGGCCCGAGGACGATGCGGCGAAGGAGAGGGTCAAGGCAATCCTGAAGAGCCTCGACTATGGCGAGGACGGCTATTTCTTCGTCTATGACTATGATGGCAACAACCTCGTACATCCCCGGCAGGACTTTCGACCGGGACGCAATTGGCTGGATCTCGTGGATCCCAATGGTGACCGGGTGATCGCCAATCTGATCGCCAAGGCCAAAGAGGGCGGCGGCCTTCACCAGTACAAGTGGGAAAAACCATCCTCTGGAAAGCTCGCCGACAAGCTCTCGTTCGCCGCCGGGCTCGACAAATGGGAATGGATGATCGGGACTGGTGTCTATCTCGACGACGTCTTCGCACAGACCGACGCAGCCAAGGCAGATCTCCGCGAGAACATCCGTATGACGTTTCTGGTCGTAATTCTTATCGCGGTGCCGGCCGTGCTCCTCGTGTTCGCGACCTGCATGATGATTACGCTGCGCGAGCGCCGCCTGGCAGACAACAGGTTGAAAGAACTTACGCAGCGCGTCATCGACACACAAGAGGAAGAGCGAGCGCGGCTCGCGCGTGAACTGCATGACGGCATCTCGCAAAACCTGGTCGGCGTGCGCTACGCGATCGATCTTGCCAGCCGCCAGGTGAAGAACCGCAGCGAGAACGCCTCGAAAGCCATCGACGTCGGCGTCGAAGCCCTGAACGGCGCTATCAAGGAAGTCCGGCGGCTATCGCATGAGTTGCGGCCCCGGGTGCTGGACGATCTTGGCCTCACCCCGGCATTGAAGGCGCTGAGCGAGAATTTCACCGAACGCACCGGCATAGATGTCGAGCTGGAGGCCGCATGGCAAGACATGCTAAGACCGGAGGCGAGCACCGCCCTTTACCGCATCGCGCAGGAGGCTCTCAACAATGTGGAGCGCCATTCCGGCGCGACCCGCGTCGAAATCAGACTTTGGAGCGAACGGGGGCGTGTGCGGATGACGATTGCCGACAATGGCAACGGCTTCGAAGAGGACAGGGTGAAGGAGGGCCGAGGCGGGCTTGGCCTGCGCAACATGCAGGAACGCATGGCGCATTTCGGCGGATTGCTGCTCGTCAAGTCCGGACCGGAAGGCACGCGTCTGACGGCGATGCTGCCTAAATCGGCAAATCGAGCCGCAGACAGGCGCCCGGAGGCAGCATGACCGAGAAGGCCCCCATCAAGGTCCTCCTGATCGACAACCATCCGCTGGTGCTCGACGGCCTCAGGGCGCTCCTCGAGACCTACGGCCATATCGACGTCGTCGGCACGGCGGGGCTTGCGCGTGCCGGACTGGACCTGGCGCTTCGCACGCGGCCGGACGTCATCCTGATGGACATCAACATGCCGCAGGTCAACGGTATCGATGCAATCGAGATCTTCAAGGAGCAACTGCCCGGGACACGCATCCTGATGCTCTCCATGCACGACAGCCGGGAATATATCTCGACCTCCGTCCTTAGGGGGGCCTGGGGCTATATTCTCAAGGATGTCTCGACCGAGGAGATCGTCGCGGCGATCGAGGCGGTTGCCCGTGGCGAGACCTATTTCTCCTCCGGCGTCTCGGATGTCCTCATGCAGCGCCAGCCCGACGAGAACGCAATGCCACTCACCATCCGCGAACAGGAAGTGCTGCGTCTGCTTGCCGCCGGTCAGAGCAATCGAGACATCGCCCAGGCCCTCGGCATTTCCTCCGCAACGGTGGAAACGCACCGCAAGAACCTCAAGAAGAAGCTCGGCATCGCGACAACTGCCGGCCTGACGCGATACGTCATCGAGCATGGACTCGCCTGAATGGCATACCCACTTCTGGGTATGCCATTGAATTTCTTTAACATTCCTCCTTGCGGCAGCGAAGGGTCGGGCATACCAATTCCCGACGACCGGTGGCCTCGAGCCGCCCGTCATCGGGAGGATGTTTCATGCCTGTTTTACTGTCGCTGTCTCGCGTCATCGACGCGATGAATACCCATGTGGGCAAGGCGGTCTCGTGGCTGCTCTTGGCCGACGTTCTGATCAGCGCCCTCAATGCGATCTCACGCAAGCTGTTCGACCTGAGCTCCAATGCCTGGCTCGAGGCGCAATGGTACCTCTTCTCGGCCGTTTTCCTGGTTGCGGCCGGCTTCACCCTTCTCAACAACGAACATGTGAAGGTCGACCTCGTTTACGGGCACCTGCCGCGCCGCGCGCAGCTCTGGATCGAAGCGCTGGGGACAGTCTTTTTCCTGTTTCCGTTCTGTCTGATCACGATCTACCTAGCGACCCCGATCTTCTTCGCGAAATTCACGAGCGGCGAGATCTCCAACAACACCGGCGGCTTGGTCCTCTGGCCCGTCTGGATGCTGATCCCGATCGGTTTCGGCCTGCTGGCGCTGCAGGGACTTTCAGAACTGATCAAGCGCATCGCCATCCTCCGCGGCGACCTGCCCGATGCGATCGCGCTCGCCGACGCCGAAGCCAACGCTCTCTAAATCAGGATTCCTCACATGTTCGCTTTCTTCGCGGAAAATCTCGCGCCGATCATGTTCCTGTCGTTGATCGTCGTGCTCTTGATCGGCTATCCGGTCGCCTTCGCCCTCGCCTTCGTCGGTTTCATCTTCGGCTTCGTCGGCATCGAAATGGGCCTTCTGCCGGCCAGCCTCTTCGGGGCAATTCCCGACCGCATCTTCGGCCAGATGTCGAACGAGACCCTGCTTGCCATTCCCTTCTTCACTTTCATGGGCCTCATCCTGGAGCGAAGCGGAATGGCGGAGGATCTTCTCGATACGATCGGGCAGCTCTTCGGGCCGGTTCGGGGCGGCCTCGCCTTCGCCGTGATCTTCGTCGGGGCAATCCTGGCGGCGACCACCGGCGTCGTTGCGGCCTCGGTCATTTCCATGGGGCTGATCTCGCTGCCGATCATGCTGCGCTATGGCTATGACCGCCGCATCGCCGCCGGCACGATCGCCGCCTCGGGGACGCTGGCACAGATCATTCCGCCGAGCCTCGTGCTCATCATCCTCGCCGACCAACTCGGGCGATCCGTGGGCGACATGTACAAGGGTGCGCTGGTGCCGGGGCTGCTGCTCGTGGCGGTCTATGCGGGCTTCATCATCACCATGTCGCTGCTGCAGCCGAAGAGCGTGCCGGCACTGCCGCCCGAAGCCCGGTCGCTCCGCGGTTTCAAACTGGCGCGGAAGGTGATGGTCTCGCTCATCCCGCCGCTCGCCCTCATCTTCCTTGTGCTCGGCACCATTTTCATCGGCCTTGCCACGCCGACCGAAGGCGGGGCCATGGGTGCGGTCGGGGCGCTGATCCTCGCCGTATTCAACCGCCGCCTCGACCTGACGATACTGCGTTCGGCACTCTATTCGACGGCCAAGCTCTCGTCCTTCGTGATCTTCATTTTGCTTGGCGCCCGTGTCTTCTCGCTCACCTTCTATGGCGTCAACGGTCATATCTGGGTCGAGCACCTGATGACGGCGATCCCCGGTGGCGAGATCGGCTTCCTGATCGCCGCCAACCTGCTCGTCTTCTTCCTCGCCTTCTTCCTCGACTATTTCGAGCTGGCCTTCATCATCATCCCGTTGCTCGCACCGGTCGCGGAAAGTCTTGGCATCGATCTCATCTGGTTCGGCGTAATGCTGGCGATCAACATGCAGACAAGCTTCATGCACCCGCCCTTCGGCTTCTCGCTCTTCTACCTCCGCTCGGTGGCACCGGCTCGTGCCTATCGCGACAAGGTGACCGGCGAGACCATCCAGCCGGTAACCTCGGGCCAGATCTACAAGGGCGCGCTACCGTTCCTCGCAATCCAGCTGGCAATGGTTGCGCTCGTCATCTCCTTCCCCGGACTCGTGACGCACTACAAGGCCGGCCAAGTGGAGGTGGACCCATCCGAGATCCAGCTCGACGTGCCGATGCCGGGAGACGCGGAAAGGAATCCCTTCGGCGCCCCGGCCGCGCCCTTCGGCACGGAAAACGGTGGGACGAGCCCCGACCTTTCATCCGTGGACTTCGGCTCGCCCACGCCGGATTTCGGCGCCCCACAACAGTAAGCACCCGTTACCACGTCCCACTGCCGCTTCGGCGCGGCAGCCGGCCGGAATCACCATCCAAAACCTGAGGAGGACCACGCATGCCCCATACTCTCAACAGACGGAACTTCCTGTCGAAAGGCGTGCTCGCCGGCGTCGCCACCGCCGCCGGCTCGACGCTCGCGGCCCCAGCAATCGCCGAGGAACTGCCGACACTTCGCTGGCGGCTTACTTCTGGCTTCCCGAACAACCTCGATACGATTTATGGCGGAGCCGTCGTCATGGCCGAGGCGCTGTCGAAGATCACCCAGGGCAAGTTCCAGATCCAGGTGTTCCAGGCCGGCGAGATCGTTCCCGGGCCGCAAGCTCTTGACGCAGTGAACGCCAACACGGTCGAGATCGCTCATACATGCGGCTATTATTTCACCGGCAAGGATCCGACATTTGCGATCGGCTCGACCATTCCTTTCGGTATGAACGCACGCCAGCAAAATGCGTGGCTTTATCATGGCGGGGGAAATGAGCTCTATAACGAATTCCTCGCCGACTACGGCGTCGTCGGCATTGCGGGCGGCGCGACAGGGGCGCAGATGGGCGGCTGGTTCCGCAACGAGATCAAGAGCCTCGCAGATCTTCAGGGCGTCAAGATGCGGATCGCCGGCATTGCCGGCCAGGTGATGGCGAAACTCGGTGTCGTGCCGCAGCAATTGCCGGGCGGCGACATCTATCCTGCGCTCGAACGCGGCACGATCGACGCCGCCGAATGGATTGGTCCCTATGACGATGAACGCCTCGGCTTCTATCAGATCGCGCCGAACTACTACTATCCCGCCTATTGGGAAGGCGGACTGACCGTGCACTTCTTCGTCAACAAGGCGCAATACGAGGCGCTGCCCGAAGCCTACAAGGTCGCGCTCGACACCGCCTGCAAGGCGGCCAACGTCAATATGCAAGCCATGTACGACGTCAAGAACACGACGGCGATCCGCACGCTGGTGGGCAAGGGCGTGAAGCTCAGGCCGATGCCGCGGGATGTCCTTGATGCCGCCTACAAGGCCACTTTCGAGCTTTACAGCGAATTCGAGGACAAGCACCCCGCCTGGGCGAAAATCTATCCGCAGTGGAAGAAGTTCCGCGACGAGTCCTTCCAATGGTTCCGCGTCGCTGAATACAGCTATGACAGCTACAACTACGCGGCACAGGCAGCGGGCAAGTAAGTGCCCTCACCGGCTCCAGGCTCTCACAGTGCCGCGTTATCAGACGCGCAGTAGAGCCTGGAGCCGTGCTCGACTTGCAGGAGCGAGCGTGACATCCGCGCATCAGCGGCGCGCCTTGACCCACGCGATTATCTTCGGCCAGATCGTCCTAAAAGCCTCCTGCCCAACCAGGATTCCCAGGTGCTGCAGGCAAACGCCCGTCTCGCCTGGATATTCGATAACCTGCACTTGCCCGCGCGGCATGGCCGCCACAAAAGGCCTGATCGACATCGGCGACGCCACGTCGTCATCGCTGTTGACGACGACAAGCGTGGGAAGAGACAGGTTTCCGGGACCAATCGCCTTGCCGCCGATCTTCAGGGTGCCTCGATAGAGACGATCCTCCCTGTAGAGCCAATCGAGGATCTGATGGACCAGCTTCCCGGGGAGCGGCACCTCGTCGAGTGACCAGCGCTCGACGCGGCCATGGATTTCCATTGCGCGATGATCGGACATGCTGAGACCTGCATCCATCAAGCGCGACCAAACGAACGTGTGGGGAGACGCCAGCGCGCTCACATACGATAGCAGCGAACCTGGAAAAGAGCCCGCCCCGGACAGGCCCGGCGGAACCAGGGAAACCAGACCGTCGCGGAACCGGCTGGTTCCGGGCTGGAAGCAGAGCGGTGCGTCAAGGAGAACGAGACCCTTGGCGCTCTTCGGCGCGGAGGCACCGTAGATCGCGGCAAGCGTGCCGCCGAGTGAATGGCCCGCCAGAACGGGGTTCGAATTCGACGCATCTTTCGATACTTTCGCAATGCTGTCGGCAATGGCCTGCATATATTCATCCAGGCCAGGGTTGCCCGTTAGACGCGATGCCGGTTTCCACTCAAGCATGTTGACGCGCAGGCCTTGCCGCAGGCAGTAGCGAACTGCACTCGCTGCGGGAGCGAGATCCCAGATATAGGGCCGCTTGATCGGGGCCGCGATCAAAAGCAGGGGGGTGGCCGATGAGCCGCGGCCGCCGTAATCACGCAGCCGCCAATACGGTCCTGACGCAAGCACGCGATAGGAGTGTTCCCTTGGATCGAACCCGAACGCGCCGACGACATTGCCCTGCGCTCGACGCAGGATGTCGCTCCAGGCAAACTGCGCCCGTTGGACAATGTCTAAAGGCGTGTCCTTGAAGGTGCCCCGATCCGGCACAATCCACTCCCGGTCGCGAACTTCGGGAGGTTCATTCTCCGCGCAAACCCGGTCGGGATCAACCGATCGCGCGCTGATCAGGACGCTGCCTGAGCCTTCAGGTTGAGAAGCAGCCGTTCCTGCCCGACGCGGATCACGTGCTCCATCGCATGGCGCGCGCCCTCCTCGTTTCGGCGCCCGATCTCCTCGACGATGCGGATATGGGCCATGGCGACGCGGTCGATCTCACTCCCGTCATCCGAGGGGCTGGTCCGCCTGAAGACGCCCACCAATGCGGCCTCTATGAGGCTCCCCACGGTATGCATGAAGGGGTTGAGCGAAGCCTCGAGCAGGCTCAGGTGAAACTCGAGGTCGGCCTGGGCGAGCGTCTGAGCGCTGTGTTCCGCATCGCCCATCGCAACGGCAAGCCGCATCATGCGCGCGATGTCCGCATCCGTGGCGCGCCGCGCCGCAAGACCGGCTGCATAGGGTTCGAGCGCCAGGCGCACTTCGCAGACATGACGCAGGAAACCCTCGTCCACCCCGGCATTGAAGTGCCAGGTTAAGACGTCGCTATCGAACAAGTTCCATTTTGGCCGCGGAAGGACGCGCGTGCCGATGCGAGCTCTGGCGAGAACAAGGCCCTTGGCAGCAAGCGTCTTCATCGCTTCGCGCAGCACGGTGCGGGAGACACTGAAACGGGCCGCAAGCTCCAGGTCGCCTGGCAATATGTCGCCGACGGCGAATTCGCCGCTGACGACCGCCTGCCCCAGCTCGTCGACAACGAGCCGGTGGCTTGTTCTCTTACCCGTCTGCCTGCCGAAACGTGACGCCGGCATTCACGCGGTCCTCCGCCTGGTCATACGTGTTGCCTGTCGCTGCGCGATACCCTGATGATGCCCTTCTGCAGGAGGATGAAGGCGAAGAGCAGCAGTCCGATCAGGATTTTCGTCCACCAGCTCGAAAGGGTTCCGTCAAAAGTGATGTAAGTCTGGATCAGCCCTTGGATGAGGATGCCGACCAGCGTTCCCGCAACAAATCCGGATCCGCCAGTCAGCAGCGTCCCTCCGATCACGACGGCGGTGATCGCATCGAGTTCGACGCCGACGGCGGCAAGCGAATAGCCGGCCGAGGTATAGAGCGAGAACACGATGCCGGCGAGGCCCGCGAGCAGTCCCGAAAGCGCGTAGATCCCGATGGTCGTGCTCGCGACCGGCACTCCCATGAGTTTCGCCGTCGCGGTACCGCCGCCGAGCGCGTAGACATTTGTGCCGAAACGGGTGCGATGCGCAACCAGGATGCCTAAGGCGAAAACAAGCAGCATCACGCCGCCGATCAGGGTGATGCGCCCGCCGCCGGGCAGCTTGTAGTAGAGCCCCTTCAGTGTTGCATAGAAAGGATGCTTGATCGGGATGGAATCGATCGAAAGCACGAAGGCCATGCCGCGAGCGAGGAACATGCCGGCCAGCGTGACGATGAAGGCCGGCATTTCCAGATAGTGGATGATCGCCCCCATCAACGCCCCGAACGCCGTGGTGATGGCGAGGACCATGAGGAAGGCGACGAGCGGGTGCATGCCGCCCTGCTCGAGCACTACCGCCAGGAAAACCCCGGCAAAGGCGATCACTGCGCCGACCGACAGATCGATGCCGCCGGAAAGGATGACGAAGGTCATCCCGACTGCGGCGATGCCGAGGAAAGCGTTGTCGGTCAGCAGGTTGCCGATCACCCGCGTCGACAGCATGTTCGGGTATTGCCCGACGCACAGAGCGTAGCTCAGAACGAAAATCAGGATGGTGGCCGTAAGCGGAAGATATTTCTGCTTCATTTCGCTTCTCGCTCGGTCGGTTTTCCGGCTGCGCGCGGGATTTGAAGGAATGTGAAGGCGCCGCGGAAGCGCGGCGACTGCAGCACCAGGATGAACACGATGATGGCCGCCTTGATGATCAGGTTGAATTCCGGGGGAAAGCCGGACAAGAGGATGCCCGTGTTGATCGCCTGAATAATGATCGCCCCGAGCACCGACGCGGCAATGCTGAAGCGCCCGCCGAGAAGCGAGGTGCCGCCGACGACGACTGCCAGGATGGCGTCGAGCTCGAGCCAGAGCCCGGCATTATTGGCATCCGCTCCCTTGATGTCGGCAGCGGCGATGATGCCGGCAATCGCCGCGCAGAGCCCGGAAAGCACATAGGCAGCGACAAGGAGCACAGGAGTCAAGACGCCGGAAAGCGTGCTCGCCTGGCGGTTGACGCCGATGGCCTCGATCAGCATTCCAAGCGCCGTCTGGCGAACGAGCAGCGCGACAAGCACCCCGAAGACGAGCCAGATGACCACCGGCATCGGCAGCCAGCCAAAGGAGCCGCTGCCGACAAAGATGAGGCCGGCATCATTGAAGGTGAGGATTGCGCCTTCCGTGATGAGCTGCGCGATGCCGCGGCCCGCGACCATCAGCACGAGCGTTGCAATGATCGGCTGGATGTCGAGAACCGCGACGAGGCACCCGTTCCAGATGCCGCAAAGAATACCGACGGCAAGTGTGGCAAACAGCGTCTCGAGCAGCGAATGCCCCGAGGTGATCAGCGAAGCGGCAACGGCGCCGCATATTGCCATGACGGCGCCGACGGAGAGATCGATGCCCTTGGTGGCGATGACGACGGTCATTCCGATCGCCAGCAGCACGACCGGGGCACCGCGGTTCAAGATGTCGATCAGGCTGCCATAGAGGCGTCCGTTCTGGATCTGCAGGTTGAGGAACCCGGGGAACACCATTGAAATCGCGAAGACAATTGCCGCGAGTACGATCAACTGCGGCAGCAGTCGGCCGAGATAGGTTTTCACGGTCGCGGTCACGATGCCCTCCCCTGATTGGCTGCAGCAATCGCTTCAACGATCTCATGTGCTGTAATCCGGTCGCCGCTGAGTTCCGCGACATGGGCGCGATCGCGCAGCACGACCACGCGCGTGCTGTAGGCGACCAGTTCCTCGATTTCGGATGAGATGACGATCAGCGACATGCCTTTCTCGCGTAAGCTCTCGATAAGCCTGACGATCTCGGCATGGGCACCGACGTCGATGCCGCGCGTCGGTTCGTCCAAGATCAGAAACTCGGGTTCCGTCGCAAGCCAGCGGGCGAGAATCGCCTTCTGCTGATTGCCGCCCGAAAGCAGCTTGATGGGCTTTTCCCGGTCGGCGGTGCGGATGTCGAGCGCCCGGATATAGTGGTCGGCCAGCCGGTTCTGCTCCGCCCGAGAGATCGGCCGCGTCCAGCCGCGCCGCGCCTGCAGAGCCAGGACAATGTTTTCCCGTACCGACAGGTCACCGACGATCCCGGCCGTCTTGCGGTCCTCGGGACAAAAGCCGAATTTCTGGCGTATGGCGGCGCGCGGCGACGACAGTTCCACGGCGCGGCCGTCGATTTCCGCCGTGCCGCTGTCGGCGCGATAGGCGCCGAAGAGCACCTCGGCCGTTTCCGTTCGTCCGGAGCCGAGCAGGCCGGCAATCCCGACCACCTCGCCAGCCCTGACATCGAGATTGAAAGGGTCGATCCGGCCGCGACGGCCGTAGTTGCGGAAGCGGTAACGAAGCCTGCCCTCGTTACCGGGGGTATGACGCGACTGGATTTCAGCCGCTAGTTCGCGACCGATCATCATCGCGATCAGATCGCGCCGGTCGAGCTCCGCAGTCTCGCGCGTGCCGACGAGTTGGCCGTTGCGCAGCACGGTGATGCGGTCGGAGATCTCGTAGACCTGTTCGAGGAAATGGGTGATGAAGATGATGCCGAGCCCGCGAGCCTTCAGCCGCCGGACGATGCGGAAGAGCATCGCCACCTCGTGGGCGTCGAGACTCGCCGTCGGCTCGTCGAGGATCAGGACCTTGCCGGAAAGGTCGACGGCGCGGGCGATCGCCACGACCTGCTGGATCGCCACCGAGTAGCTGGCAAGGTCGCGAGTGACGTCGAGATCGAGCTCGTATTCCGCAAGCAGCTCGCGCGCCTTGCGATTCATCGTGCGTGTGTCAGTCATGCCGAAGCGGCGCGGTTGCCGGCCGAGAAAGAGGTTTTCGGCGACCGTGAGGTTCGGCAGCAGGTTCACTTCCTGGTATACGGTCCCGATGCCGAGCCTCTGGGCATCGAAAGTGTCACGCGGATCGACCTCGGCGCCATCGAGCAGGATGCTGCCGCCGTCGCGCCGATAGGCCCCGGTCAGGCACTTGATCAGCGTCGATTTGCCTGCGCCATTTTCGCCGAGCAGTGCGTGAACCTCGCCGCGACGCAAGTGAAAATCTACCTTGTCCAAGGCCTTCGTGCCGGGAAAGCCTTTCTCGATGCGGATCGCCGAGAGAATATTGTCGCTATTGCCGTGCATGGATACCGTCTCTTCGCACCGACCGCCTGGCGACGGACGGAATAAGGAAGGCCCGCGCCGAAACGAGCGCGGGCCGTTTGCCGAGATCAGTAGCCGAGGCCTTTCTTTTCCTCATAGACCTTCATCGGGTCGTCGGCCTGGGTGTAGAGCTTCGACTCCGTCTGGATCCACTTCGGCGGCTCCTTGCCGTCCTTGAGGTAAGCATCCAGTGCATCGAAGGCGGGACCTGCCATGTTCGGGGTCAACTCCACCGTGGCATTGGCTTCGCCAGCGGCCATTGCCTGGAAAATGTCCGGAACCGCGTCGATCGAGACGACCAGGATATCCTTGCCCGGCTTCAGACCCGCTTCCTTGATTGCCTGAATCGCGCCGACGGCCATGTCGTCGTTATGGGCGTAGAGCGCGCAGATATTCTTGCCTCCGTCTTCCGCCTTGAGGAAGCTTTCCATGACCTCCTTGCCCTTGGTGCGGGTGAAGTCGCCAGTCTGGCTGCGAACGATCTTCAGGTTGTCATGACCGGCGAGAGCCTGTTCGAAACCTTTCTTGCGGTCGATCGCGGGGGAAGAACCGGTCGTGCCCTGAAGCTCGACGACGTTGCAGGGCTTGCCCGCCGCCGTATCCACGAGCCACTTGCCGGCGACGTTGCCTTCATGCACGAGGTCGGACGTGACGGCGGTCAGGTAGAGATCCTTGGACGCATCGACGGTGCGGTCGAGCAGGATGACCGGGATTTCCGCGTCCTTGGCCTCCTGCAGCACTTCGTCCCAGCCGGTGGCGACGACCGGCGCGAGAAGAATGGCGTTGACGCCCTGCGCGATGAAGGAGCGGATCGCCTTGATCTGGTTTTCCTGCTTCTGCTGCGCGTCGGCGAACTTGAGATCGATGCCGCGCTGCTCCGCCTGCTGCTTCGTCAGCGTCGTCTCGGCGGCACGCCAGCCGGATTCCGAGCCGATCTGGGAAAAACCGACGACGAGATCGGCAGCCGAGGCGTTTCCGAACATGCAGGCAGCAAGGATCGTGGCACTCGCGAGTGCTTTGCGAAATTTCATGATTTCCTCCCAAAGAAAGCTGCTCTCCAGCAGCCCGTTAGGAAAAAATCATATAATATTACTTTTGTAAACTCAGAATCGTATTCGGACCCGTGCTTCTGCCAAGATAATTGGGGAACACGTCGCCGGCCCTTCGGCCGCGGGGCGGCGAAAGCGGTACAGGCAGATGCGCCACTACCCGCCCGGCGGCGCCGTTCGCACGGAAGTGACGCAACTGGACCCACATGCGATCCGCGCCTACGCGCGATTGATCGTTGGCAGGTAGAGCTGCACTTCCCTCTGCATTTCGGGGCTCAGCGTCTCGACATAACGCCTCCAGAACGCTTCGGCCTCGAGCGGCTCCGGTTCCCAGTTGCGAATCGATGTCTGGTTATCGTCGATCACCACTCGGCGGTGCCCGCCGAGACGCAGATATTCATCCGCCAGCCTGCGCGCGTGTGTCGGTTCCATGGCCGTCCTCCAGGTCTTAATCCCGGATTGCCCAGCTCGGCGCCTCCGTATGCGGGGCCTTTCGGGGACATGTAACTCCAAACGTTATACCCGTTTCGAGGTTCCGGTGCGAGTACTTGGGTCCGATGGGGCCGCGCGAGTTAGACGCACAAGGATTGCTGTGGCAGCTCGTAATGCTGAAATCGAGGTGGGGAGACATGCAGTAGCGGTCAGCGGCCCCGACGACGCAGAGATACCCATCCGTCCTCGCCGAGCCGGGCCTCCACCTCCGTGTACTGCGGAAGCGTGACGTGCGTCGTATCGCCCGCCGCTCTATGCGCTCCGGTGATGACGACCACCTCCGCGCCAGCGGACCTGCCGGCGAGGATGCCCGCGGGAGCATCTTCGAAGACGAGGCAATCCTCAGCCCGGACGCCGAGCCTCTCCGCAGCCAGGCGATAGCCCTCGGGATCTGGCTTGCCGATCGACACGTCCTCTCCGGTCACCATGTGGCGCGGAACCGGGATGCCGGCCGCCGCAAGGCGGCGCACCGCCAGCTCGAGCGGCGCCGAGGTGACTATCGTCCAGCGCTCCGGCGGCAGTGAGCTCAGGAATACGCTGGCACCCGGAATTTCCACGATTCCTTCCACGTCCGCGACCTCCGCGGCCGCAAGTGCGCGCGCTTCGTGCTCGGCGTCGACGGGCAGACCGAGCTTGCGAATCGTATCGACCGCACGAACGCCGTGCACCGACTGCACCAGCCACACCGGATCGATCCCGTTGCGGACGGCCCACGCGCCCCAGACCCGCTCGACGACTGCCATGGAGTTCAGCAGGGTGCCGTCCATATCGAACAGGAGCGCGGCGAAATCATTCGGGAAAATCGCTGAGGACGACAAAGTCAGGCCCGGGCTCCTTTCGGTCGGATTGCGGCAAAATTGATGGTCTAGGGCCAATAGGCATCTTGCTCGCCGGCGACAAGAAACTCGATCGGGCCGCCCGGCACATTGTCGTCGAAGACGGCGCAGGAGAGAACACCGCCGAAGACAGCGCCCGAGTCGACATTGGTCCTGTTGCCGACGGTCCTTGGGTTGGAGCGACTCGGGGTGTGCCCATGGCACAGATGCTTGCCCCAGTAATAGCCGGAATAGTTGGGCTCGGTCCGCATCCAAAGCAGGATCTCGTCCCCCTGTTCCTCCAGAGGGAGCGTCTCGTCGACCCCCGCATGGGCGAAAATGCGATAGCTCTCCGTGATGATCGATGGCCGCTCGGCCATCCACACCAGGTGACTGAGGGGTATGGCTCCCCCATAGGATTCCAGGGTCTCGTAACCGCCGTTCGTCAGCCATAAGCTCATTTCAGCGATGCCTTTGCGCGCGGCGACGAGCATTGCCTCGTGATTTCCCTTGAGCGTGATCCATTCCCATCCCGGCTTGGTCGGACCAGCCATGATCCTTTCGACGACGCCCCGGCTGTCGGGGCCGCGATCGACGAGGTCGCCGAGAAAAACTACCCTTCCTCCACCGGGCGCTGCCGACTCTATCGCCGCCAAGAGAGCCTCAAGCTGCTCCAGGCAGCCGTGAATGTCGCCGACTGCGAAAGTGAAATGCCGGCCATTCATTACTTTACTCCTATGGCCGCTCACGACGGTATTCTCCACCTGCAATTGACGAGGCGCCGCCCGACATCTCTCGAATATCGCGCGTCAATACTTCAAAGGGAAGTCCGCCGCATCGTTGCCGCGCGGAAATCGATTTCAGAACAAAATACAGAAACTCAAAGGGTTACGACAATCCCAACATTTTGCCAGGTAACCGGCCGACACGGCACCCGCCGCACCTCGGAGGGCCCGGCCCCGCGCAACTCCGACCCGCTGAAATTGTAGCGGCTCAACGCCGCGGCGTTCGCCTGGGGATCGTCGAACTGGTGATGGAGACGGGATCGCTCGCTGGAAACGTGTCCTCGAGCCCCTCCTCCAATTGTTCTTCCATCGCGTCCTGGTCATGGGCCTGGCGGGCGCTTGCGAGCGCCCCATCCGGCACCGAGGAAGATTGCCTCGTGCCGGTGATTGCGAGCGGAGCCTCATCCGCTTGAGCTGCGGCAGCAAGGATTTCCTTCGCCCGTGAAACGGCGTTCATCCTGTTGAGTGAACCCTCCGCGTCTTGCGGGCAGAGGATCGTCACGATCTCCCCGTTTTCGCCTACGAATTCGACGGTATATCCCGCTTTGCCGCCGCGCTCGGGATGGACCTGTATTCCAACGATCCGCATCGGTTCACTCCCTTGAAGGGCAATGCCGCGCTTACCGAAAATGAACCGGAAAGGCCGCGGCTGCTGAGCTCAAGTCTAGCAGATTTGGCTGATTGCCGACAGCTTGTGCGCTCGGTGCTCGACGGATCGCGGCGGGAGCCGAGATGTCCTTCGGCTACAAGGAACCCACGGGTGCCCCCACGGCATCGCGTGACGCGTGATATCCCGAGATGCCGTTCTTCCTCTCCTCGGGCCGCGTACAGGAGGCAAAAGCATCAAGGGAGGGGTCATAGACGCTCGTTTGCACATCCATCATGCCGAGCACGGTGTGAAAGAGATTGTCGTGCGACTTCGGCGTATCCGCATCCTTCATGAGGCAAGCGGTATCGACGCCCATCGTCTCCTGGTAGGACTTGGAAAACCAGGCGACGAACGGGACCTGCGTTTGCTCCTTCGGGGCGATCGCATACGGCGCGCCGTGCAGGTAGATGCCGTTCTCGCCTAGAGACTCTCCATGATCCGACATATAAATCATCGCCCCGGCAATTTGATCCTGATGCTTCTCGATGAGCCGGGCGACGCTCGCCAGAATGTGGTCGGTGTAAAGAATAGTGTTGTCATAGGCGTTGACGATTTCATCGTTCGTGCAGCGCATCAGTTCCGGCGTGCGGCAGTCAGGCGTGAAGCGGCGGAAGGCCTTGGGATAGCGCAGGTAGTAGGATGGCCCGTGGCTGCCGAGCTGGTGCAGCACGACGACGCTGTTTGTCCTCACGGAACCAAGCTTTCGATCCAGTTCAGCGAGAAGGATTTCATCGAGGCATTCGCCGTTGTTGCAGAGGGGGCTCTCCTTCTGGCGCGACAAGCTGGCGAAGCTGATAAGGTTGGCGATGCCCTTGCTACCGGTATTGTTATCCCACCAGGTGACGGAAACGCCTGCATGCGTCAGCACGTTGACCAAGTTCTCGGTGGAGCGCGCCTTCCAATCGCTGTACTGCTTGCGCGGATAGACGGAAAACATACATGGCAGCGAGACGGCGGTCGCCGTGCCGCAGCTGGTCGTGTCTGAATAGTTCACGACGCCGAGCGCCTTCAGTTCCGGATTCGTCTCGCGCTTATAGCCGTTGAGCGAGAAATTCATCGACCGAGCCGTCTCGCCCGCGACCACCACCACGACCACCGGCTTTCCCGCGCCGGCAATGCGTGACCCTTCCGTTGCGTCGGTCCCGAGCGGCTGTACCACCAGATTGCGCTCGCGGTAGGCGGAGAGGCCGTAGCGAACGGCCGCCGAGATCGGCCCCGCCGGATTGAAGCGGGGCATCAAGTCCCTGTGCTCGCGCAGCGCATAGGCGATGGTGGCGAAATTGCCGTAGATGAGCAGCCCGCTCAGGACGATCGATGGAGCGATGAAGAGGAAATTGACGCCGGCCTTGGCGAAGAATCGCCTGTGGGTGATTTTGATCGAGGCGATCACAAGCGAGGGAACGACAGCATACAGTGCAAGGTGAAGCGCAAGACTGCCGGTCAGCAGATGGCCTGCCTCGGGCCCGGTTGTGGTCGCAACATTGCCGATCATGTCCTTGTCGATGATCACGCCGAACCTATCGACGAAATAGGAGGCGGAAACCGAGACGAGAATAGAGAAGATCAGGAGCGGCTTCGTCACGTACTTCATGGAAAGTGCCGTGAGGACTGAAAAGGTCGTGAGCCAGAGCGCCGCACCAAGCGCCAGCAACCCCACCCAGGCGCGGTCGAAATAGGTCACCGCATGGCTCCAGAAACCCTGGTTGGTTGCCAGCAGCAGATAAAGCGTCACGATGGCGCTCAGCGCCACGCTTCCGATTTCGGGTCGGCGAATTCTGAAAGCAGCCAAAACATCTATCTCCAAATGCGAGCTTGTCGCTCATTGAGGCGGCGTCTCGGGGCGGCATCGACGGCTCGCGGGAGTGCAACCGATCGCCGGCCGGTCTCGACACATCCGCCAGTAACGCGGGCTAACTGTCGAACTTCTGTCAGGAGGTCGCCGCGGAAGAGCGGGCGCTTCGCTGTTGCGGGATGCGGACAGTATTTCGACAGCTTCGCGACGGCACGGTCTTAAAGCCGTCGCCGAGGCGGCCCTTTCATCAAAGGAACCGTTCATGAAATCGATGTTGATCTGTGCGCTGACGGCGGCTGCTCTCCCCGGCCTTGCCAGGGCCGACAACGATGCATCCTGCACCAATGAGCCACGATCAGCCTGGATGACACCGGAGCAAGCCGCCTTGAAGCTTCAGCAGGACGGCTATTTTGACGTGCAAGGCGTCAAAACGGCAGGGAGCTGCTATGAGATCTACGCTTTCACGGCAAAGCACGAGCGCGCCGATGTCTATATGAATCCCGTCAACGCCGAAATCGTCAGGGCGGAGATAGAAGACTGAAACCCCCTCCATTCCCTGAATGTTGCACTTCCGAAAAAACCTCATATGGTCCATGGTCCCGGCCCTAAGAAGGTTTGCGCATGCGCCTGCTGCTCGTTGAAGACAGCCCACGCCTCATCGAACTCGTGGGCGAGACCATGCGTGAGGCGGGCTGGAGACTCGATGCTGTTTCAAGCGTCCACTCGGCAGAGGCCGCTATTGCCGAACGCGAGCACGATCTTGTGCTTCTCGACCTCGGATTACCGGACGGTGACGGGCTTGATCTGCTGAAATGGATCCGACAGGAGCATGCTGGCCTGCCTGTATTGATCATCACCGCCCGCGGATCGGTCGACGAGCGCGTTCAGGGATTGGACGCCGGCGCCGATGACTATCTGGTGAAGCCGTTCCATCATCGGGAACTGCTGTCGCGCTGCAGGGCCATGCTCAGACGTAACCCGCACGCAATCCAACCCGTTCTCGAAGCGGGCGCCTTGCGCTTCGACCCGGCCACGGCGGAACTCCGTTGCGATGGCGCCGTCGTGCCGCTGCCGCCGCGGGAACGGTCCTTGATCGAGATACTGATGCGCGAGGTCGGGCGCGTCGTTCCCAAGCGCCGGCTCGAAATCGCGCTATCCGAATATGGGCAGGAACTCAGCGCCAACGCGCTGGAGCTTGCCGTTTCCCGCGTCCGCAAGCGGTTGCAGCCGCTCGACACCGGCGTGTTGATCGAAACCGTGCGCGGCATCGGCTATCTCCTGCGGACAGCCGCATGAAGAAGCGAAATCCATCTCTGCTCGGCATCGTCGCGAAACGAATTTTCGCGTTTTCGCTGCTTGCGATGGTTCTGCAGATAGGCGTCGTCTTCGCCGATTATTGGTTCGACGATTACAAGCTTAGCATTCTCATGCTGCAGCAGGAGACGGAGACCCTTTCGCGAGCGATCACCAGGCACGACGGGCGCCTGACATACAGGCCCGATGACGAGTTGCGGCAACGCTATCTGGAGCATGAGGGCAATGCAGGCGCAATCTATGTCCGGGTGCGCACCGCTTCGGGCTCGGTGCTCTTCTCCAACTGCACGACCGAGTGCGCCGAGCACTTCCTGCCCTTGAGCGTCGACGTACCGAGTTTCTGGAAACGCGTGATCGAGCCGGGAAAACCCTTCAGTGTTGCCGGCGGCCAATCCTTCGATCGCCAAGGCGACCCGGTTCTCGTGGAACTGGCAATCATCAAGGATCCGAACGGTTTCATGTACAGCGCCCTGCTGCACGAGATGATCGATTCGATGATAGTGCCGATGACGCTCATGTTCTGTCTCGTAATCGGCGCCACCATCTGGTCGATCCGCAGTGCGTTGAAACCGGTCGCCATGACAGTCAGGGCCGCGGACGCGATCGACCCGCGCGACAGCGGCGCACGCCTGCCCGTTACCCGCATGCCACAGGAAATCGAGCGCCTCGTGAGTGCCGTCAACAGGCTGCTCGCACGTCTCGGCGACCTCATCCAGTCGCAGAAGGTCTTCTCCGCCTCGATAGCCCACGAAATTCGGACTCCGGTCGCGATCGCCAAGATGGAATTGAGCCGCATCGCCGATCCCCGTGCACGCAATGCCGAGCGCGATCTCGATGCGCTCACCCACATTCTGGAGCAGTTGACCTCGCTTGCCCGCGCCGACGCGATCGACCCTTCCGCCTTTCAGCAGGCGAGCCTTTCCGCGCTCGGCGCCGAGGTTGCGGAAGCAACGGCGCCTTTCGTCTTCGATCACGGCAAGTCAATTGAGTTTATCGACCACGGCACGGCGCCCGTGACCGTTATCTCCGGACTGGTCGAGAATATGCTCAGAAACCTGATTGAGAACGCGGTGAAGCATAATCCGCCGGGAACCAACATCGTCGTTACCTGCGGACCTGGCCCGCAGGTGTCCATCGAGGACAACGGCGGGGGCCTCGTCGACCTGCCGGAGCACAACGAGGAACTCGGCTACGTCAAGCGCTCCGGCCAACTTGGCCTCGGGCTCAAAATCGTTCATCGCATCGCCGAACTCCACAAAGCGAAAATCGCGATCGACACGGTGCGTGACGGCGGTACGAAAGTCACCATCAATTTCGCGGCCGCGAGCTGAAGGCGGCGGGACGTCCGCTCCCTCGCGCCCGATGAGCCGACGAGGTTGCCGGTGACAATCAGGAGACCGTTGCCGAGTGTGAAGCCGGCCGCCGCTGCCGTTTCCGCCGGCAGCGGCGGCCGAAGGCTGTAGGACGCCTCCGCGCATCGCCTGTTTGGTTGAAACGAAAACTCAACTCCGCTCGACCGCCGGGCCGGCCATTGCGGAAATGCCGGTGCCATTGCGGGTACGCTCCGCCGCGGTGCTGGATCGTTGCTCCGGGATCTGCGCCGGAACAGGATCGGGCAGCCGCTCCAACCGCAGCGAATTCACCACAACGAGGATGCTCGAGCCGGCCATGACGGCCGCCGCAAGGATTGGTTGCAGAAGTCCGAGTGCTGCGAAGGTCAGCGCGACGAGGTTGTAGCCAAACGCCCACATAAGGTTGGTCAAGATGGTCCTGTGGACGGCGCGGGCCACGTCGACGATCCAGGGCAGCATCCACAATCCATCCGCAGGCAGCACGAGCGCCGCAGTCTCGCGGGCGAGATCAGTGGCGGAGCCGACGGCGATACCGACATCTGCGTCGGCCAGGACCGGCCCGTCGTTCAGTCCATCGCCGACCATCGCCACCGAACCGTGGTCATGGCGGAGCCGATGCAGGGCGAGTCGTTTGGCCTCGGGAGAAAGGCCCGCTTGGACGTCCTTGATCCCAACCAGGGCCGCGATCCGCTCCGCCGCTTGCGCCAAGTCGCCGGTTAACAGCGTGGCCGCGAGCCCGCGCTCACGCAGGGCCGCGATCGCAGCCTGCGCCTCGGGAAGCGGTGAGTCATCGAGCGACAGCACAGCGTGAACCCGCTCGCCCCAAGCGACATAGACCACCGAATGACCGCTCGCCTCCAGCGACCGCGCACGCTCGGCCAGCGACGGGGGAAGCGGCCAGCCCAGATCATTCATCAATCTGCCGTTGCCTGCCGCCACGGGACGGCCTTCGGCGCTGCCGAGGATGCCACGGCCGGGAACCGTCCGAACATCGCAGGTGACGAGCGGGGTGATGTCCCCCTGAGCGGCGGCTGCCGCGATGGCCCGCGCCAGACCATGCTCGGAGTGGCGCTCCAGACCGGCGGCGCGCGCCAGTACTTCGTCGATGCCGACCTCCTCGCGGTCGACGCCGACGAGACGCGCTTTGCCCGCCGTCAGAGTGCCGGTCTTGTCGAAGGCGAGCAACCGTACACGCGCGAGAGTCTCGAGCACGCCGGGCTCGCGGACGAGACAGCCGTGCCGCGCCAGCCGGCCGATGCCGAGAGATGTCGCCATCGGAGCAGCGAGGCCGACGGCACAAGGACAGGCAACCACCAGTACCGAGAGGCCAATCAGCAACGCCCGATCGAACGGCAATGACTGCGCCCAGTAAACGATCGTCAGACCGCCGAGGACAAGGACGAGCGGCACGGAAACCCCAACGACGCGATCTGCAAGGCGCTGGGTTGGACTGCGACGGCCCAGCGCTTCGCGCACCGACCGGCAAATCCGCGCCCAGCGGGTTGCGGTTCCGTCACCGCTGCTTTGGATCAGGAGCGGCCCGTCGATATTGATGCTGCCGGCAATCACCTTGGAGCCGGCGCCCTTTGTGACCTGCCGGCTTTCTCCGGTAATCACGGCTTCATCGGTGTTCGATTCCCCCTCGATAACCACTCCGTCGACCGGAATGCGCTCGCCTGGCCGGACCCGCACCAGCATGCCGGCCGCCACCTCCCGCACCGGACGGCGGATCTCTGCCGCGGCATCGACCACGTTCGCGCTCTCGCTTTCTGCAGCCAGAAGAGGTTCGAGGTCGCGCGCCGCCCTTGCGCGGCCAACAGCCTCGAGATAGCGGCCAACGGTGAATAGCATCAGCACCATCACGGCGGTGTCGAAATAGACATGCGTGCTGCCCTCGAACACGGCAAATGCCGAATAGAGGTAAGCGGCAGCGACGCCAAGCACGATGAGTGCCGACGACGTCACTCGTCCCTGAATGCCATTGAGCCACATTTCGCGCAGATAGGGTCCGCCGAGAATCACCACCGCCGGCGTCGCGAAGATCCAGAGCAAAAGGTGAACCCACGGCAGCACGCCCGCATCGACGCCGGTGAACGCGTCCGAATAGAGGAGGAGGCTGAACATCATGATATTCATGGAGAGAAAGCCTCCCACGCCGAGCTGGATCAGAAGCCAGGCGGCTTCCCACTCCTCGTGTCTGCCGCTCTTCACCTGAAAGGCGATGCAACAGCCATAGCAGCAGAACGCGCAAGCCTCACCGTTGAGCCTGCGCTCCATGGGCCGCGGGCCGACGGGCAGCGAACAATGGCTACAGAGGATATCGTCATGCGCAGTCATGCCGGATGTCCGTTCAGCCAGGCAAGGCTGAAATGCGCGTGAGAAGGCAGGAGACCACGGCCGAGCGTGATGAGACCGAGTAAAAGAATAAAGCCACCGGCCAGCCGCACGCCGCGCCGCCGCGAGGCTGGCCCGAGTATCCGGCCAACGCCGCCCATCATCAGCATCGCGGGAAAGGTTCCCAGTCCGAGCCATGCCATGACGAGGAACCCGGGAAGCGCTCCGGCGGTGCTCGCCGCCTGGGCGGCGAAGGCATAGACCAGGGGACATGGCAGGAAGCCGTTGAAAACGCCAAAAGCGAGCGGTGCGCCCCAGCTTCGGGCCGTCAACAGACCGCGCAGGGACAATGCAAATGTGCTGCCGCCAAATCCGATCGCAAAGCGATGAAAGACCTGCAACAGGCCGAAGAACTGCAACGCCATGGCAATCATCAGCAGGCCAGCGACGATCGCGAGAATTCGTTGGCCGACGTCGAGAGTGCCGTTCAAGAGCGGCGCCGCCGTTAGACCTTGCGTGGTGCAGATGACCTGACCCATCGCACCCGCGAGCCCGCCCAGAAAGCAATAGGTTGTCAATCGGCCGGTATTATAGAGCAGGTGGCGAAGGACGGTTGCGCCTCCGCCTCGCTGATCGCGACCCAGCGCGCAGGCAAAGCCGCCGCACATGCCGATGCAATGAAAGCTGCCTGCAAATCCAGCGGCGAAGATCACGAGGTAGTAGATCATTGGCGTCTTCGCTGCGCCGCTATAGCCGCACAAGATAGAAAAGATAGATGATAAAGCCGACGGTGCAGCCGCCATAGATGAAGAAGCCAAGCATCTGCGGCAAGCCGGCGTCAGCGAGCTTGAAGGCGGTGTCCTGTAGCATCCGCTGCTCCTATGTCAGCCGAAATAAAGACGAAGCACGTTTATCGCCACCTCGAAGGCCAGGAAAAGGAGGTTCAAGGCGGCGACCCCAAGGAGAATTTTGGCTATCAACATCTCCATCACTCCTGCCTTATCGGCCCTTGCGACAGTCTTCCTAGAACAGACGGCCGGGGCCGAGCCCGCCCCAATAAACATACATGTAATAGAGCCCCCAGGCGAACAGCAGCACGTAGACGACAAGAAGCCATAGCGGAATGAATCCCACACGCGCCTGTATCAGGCCGCCGGCATAGTCTTCCAGTTCAGGGTGCGAGCTTTGACGCACTTCCAGTTCCGGATGCCTCGGGCTCTCCGGATCGCTGCTCTGCAGATCGCTCATGTTCCATTTCCCTTTCAAAAAACCGCTTGGCGGCTTTATCGGTGCCGTTCATCGCGCCGGAGAGGACGCCCCAGATGAACAAGAACAGGGCCGCCAGGCTCATCAGCATGGCGCCCGCATAGGGTCCGGTGACTTCAAAACCGAGCATGCGCTAACCTCCGCTGGGTGCCTGTCCCTCGCCAGGCGGCGCTGGCGGGCCCGACGCCGGCACCGACGGATCGGGCACATAGGCTCGCTCCGGCTTGTCAGCGACCAGTTCCAGATCGTTCAGCGCCGCGCGGGCATCCTTCGTAATCGAGAGCGGCTGCAGCGAGAGCGGGTCTTTATAGGCGGAAAGCGCCACGACGAAATAGGAAAGCGCCCACCGGTCCTCGTCCGGAAAGGCATTTCGATAGGACGGCATCGGCGTACCGCTGAGGCCGGTAGTTATCGTCCGGAAGACATCTTCGACGGCCGGGCCAGACTTGAACTGGCCGCTGGTGAGGTCGGCCGGCACGCTGGCGAACCCGAGATCATCCTTGAGGCCGGCAGCCTTCTCGCCGTCGCCCTTGCCGCCTTGGCCGTGGCACTCCCAGCACTTCGCCACCTGCCAAACCTCCTTGCCACGGTCCAGCATCGCCTGATCCGGGGTCGGCGGGCGCCCGATATACAACGGCGGGCCAGGCGGTTCCTCGACGAAGAATGCGTAAGGACTGGCGGGATCGGAACGGTCAACCGCTAGCCCATACTTGATGTACTGGATCACCGCCAGCCGATCGTTGAGCGGCAGTTCGTACCAAGGGGGCATTGCCGTGCCGCGGATGCCGCGAGTAATAGTGCGCAGCATGTCGCCGTCCGTGGGCAGGGGCTCCTTTGTCAACCTGAACTTGAAGACTGCGGACGTGAAGTCCCTGGGCCGCTGGTTATACATGAACGTTGCGGCCGGCCCGTTGCCGTCGCCTTTGGCACCGTGGCAACCGATGCAGCGGCGCTCATAGACTTCCTTGCCGTAAGCAATCCATTCCTCGGAGCGCGGCATAGTCGCATCCATGACCTCGAGGCTTTGCGGCTCAAAAAGATCGCGCCATTTACCCCGGTTCGTGCCGAGCTTCTGGAGGTAGGAAACGAGCGCCGCCACCGATTCCGTCTCCGCCACGATGCTGACGGTTTCGCCTGTGTATTCGTCGTTCGGCGTTACGATGACCGGTTTTCTATCGCGCGCCTTCAGCGGCACGAACAGCAACCCGGATGCATTCGGCGTCAGCTGGATCGCTTGCTGGCTGTCGAAGTCGAACAGGCCTTCGGTGACCTCTGTCCTTTCAAGGGTCCGATTGCCAGCGCCGTCGTCAACGATACGGACGGCTGCATCGGGCTCGCGGAAGAGGCCGCGATACGGCGCCATTATCGAGTCCGGCACCAGCATCCGCGGATCGTAGAAGTGCGCCAGGTGCCATTCGTCGCTGTATTTCAGGCCGACGCGCGTCAGATCCGGTCCGATCCGGCGTGTGCCAAACAGGTGCGGCACGTCGTAGGCGTATTCGCCCGCCTCGCTGACCGGTCCCCAGCGGCGGATCTCGCCGGTCACTGGCCGCACGAATTGCGAATGGCAGTACCAGCAGCCTTCGCGCAGGTAAATGTTGCGGCCGCGAAGCTGCTGCTCGGTGTAGTCCGTCGCCTCTGAAACCATCCATTTCAATTGGCCGAAATCCGTGCGCACCACCGAGGTCACGCGCGTAGTTCGCGAGGATGGCTCCACGAAGGGCAGTACGCCCTGCGTGATCACCGCAAGCGTGATGCAGAAGACGCCGGCGAAAAGCGCGAAGAAGCGAACGTTCACCGCTCGAGCCCTCCCGCCGGGGAAGGGATAGGGGCTCCCACCGGCCCGCGGACGCGTCGCGCCTCAGCCGCCGGGCTAGTCAGCGCGGTCAGCATCAGGTTCACCACCAGCAGTGACATGCCGATATCCATGCTGATACCTGACAGGGTCCGCGCCAGCCAGTAGGGTTTCACCCAGACGAGCGAGTCGAGCCATTCGACCCCATTCATCCATTGATAGCCCTGCTGCAGCCCGCCCGCTGTGAGGACCAGGCCCATGGTCGCGATCCCGACGGTGATCAGCCAGAACGACCAGTTGCCAAGTTTGAAGGACCAGAGTTCGCGCCCGAACAGCCGCGGCCAAGTATAGATGAGGCCTCCCATCGCCCAGACGACGAAGGTGCCGAACACGGTAAGGTGCGAATGCGAGATAACGAAATCGGTGAAATGTGTCGGCTGCTGCAGCTGCCGCAGCGCCTCGGTCGAGCCCTGGAAGCAGCCGACAAGATACATGAGCGAACCCATGATCAGGAACTTCGCCGGCAGGTTCCTGCCGAACTCGTGCCACTTGCCCATCATAGTGCCGAGGAAGTTCACCAGCACCGTCCATACCGGAATGATCAGCAGCATCGACGTGACGACGGCCAAGGTCTCGGCCCAGTCCGCGATCGGGCTGTAGAGGTAATGGTGGATGCCGACGAACGGATAGAACAATGCCAGAGACCAGAAGCCCACCAGCGAGAGCTTATGGGCATAGAGCGGATTTCGCGCGCTGACCGGCAGGAAATAGTAGATGATTACGTAGCCTGCGGGCGTTAGCCACAGCCCGACGATGTAGTGGAGATAGAGGCCATGGAAGGCGGCGCTGTTGATGCCCGAGATCGTGTACGGCAGGATGAAGCTTCCAAGCACGAAGTTCATCGTCGTCCACACGAAAGTGGCGATCAGGTACCATAGCGCGACATAGATCGCCGGCTCCAGCCTTCGACTGATCGTGATCAGGAACTGCGCGGTAGCAACAGCCACTACGATGAAGAATGCGACTTTTGCGTAGAGCGGAAGCTCTCCGGCTTCCAGACCGTCACTGTCGCCGAGCAGCAAGCCGACCAAACCGGCAAATGTTGCGATGTTCCAGATCCATGCGAGAAGAACCGACCACTCCGACCATATCACCCGCACCCCCGACAGACGCGGCACCAGGTAGTAGCAAAGGCCGATGAAAAGCGTCGAGAAGGCGCCGAAGATGACACCATTGACGTGGACCGGGCGCAGCCGGCCGAAGGTGAACTCAAGGTTCCCCGATCCGAGATAGTCGGGGTAGTTGAAGGTGCTCGAGATCAAAACGCCGACGGATGGCGTCAGCATCAGCCAGAACATGCCGAAATAAAGCCAAGTCCGCACGACCCGGTTGTCGACCAGCGCATCCAGGTCCACATTCGCGAAGTTGCCGCGCAGCTCCATCCCAGTCTCTGCCAACGCATAGACCTCCCCGCGCGGCTCCTGGGCCGCACGACTGCTTCAACCCCACCCGTCCGGCATCGAGGTCACCCGATGGCGGACTCGCGGCGCGCGCTCCCTGCAGCCGGTGCCCCGGCTATCGAATAGGCTAGTATTTGCGTGGCACAACACCGAGCCGGTGTTCGACCAGGTGATGTACGCCTCAAGCGCATCGCCTTCGATTCGGGATCGATCTTCTCGCCCTGGTTCGGCTTCTCGATGCACCAGTAACCCGCTCATCAACCGCGCATCGTCATAGACGCCACCCCCTTCATGAGGACGAGGGTAACTTTTAAAAATAGAGCCAAAACAGTACCATGTCTAGCCATGACGGAGATCGCGATTATGCAGTTGAGCGATACTTCGAAAGTTGTCATCCCGAAGGAGAGCGGCCATGCAAAGACATACAAGGGAAGCTTCGGAGCTTAAGGCATTGATCCTCGCGGATCTCCATAAGGAGCCGGGATGCGAGCACGTCACCGATTTTGTGATTCAGCGGCTCGACACTAAGGAGAACGGGGCAAACTGGACTGTCAAATATCTGGATCCTAATCAGGATAAGGTCTGCGAGGCGATTCTGATGAACATTGCGCGAATGTTGCAGCTCAACTTCGACCTTCCTGAACGCGATGCGTGAGAACGATACGAGCGGGATCGGTGTGCATCGCGCTTCACGCGGGGTGTCCGGAGACCGCTCGTAGGCAAGGGCGTCGCCATCTCGGCAGTGGCCCACGGGTGACGGAGGAGCTCTACCGTTCTAAACCGGCAGAACGAGCTAGAAATCAATGTCGAGATTGTCTTCGTGATCGTGGTGTCCGGGAAGCTCCGGCGGCGGCGGGCCAGGCACCTCGGCAACCATCGCCTCAGTCATGATCATCAGACCGGCCATTGAGGCGGCACCCTGAAGTGCTGTACGCACGACCTTGGTGGGATCGACAATGCCGGCCCCCCACAGATCGCGAAACGTTTCGGCTTGCGCATCGTAGCCCCATCCGTAGTCATCGTTTTGGAGAATTCTAGCGGCGATGACCGAGCCGTCCTCGCCCGCATTGGACGCAATCTGCTTCGCCGGCCACGTCACGGCTTCCTTGACGATGTTGATGCCGGCCTGCTGGTCGGGATTCGCGGCCTTCAACGTCCGGATCGCCTTGCTTGCGCGCAGCAGTGCGACGCCACCGCCCGGCAGGATGCCCTCCTCTACGGCGGCACGGGTGGCATGCATGGCGTTGCGGATACGGTCCTTCTTTTCCCTAACCGCCGACTCGGTCGCGCCGCCGATTCGGATCACGGCAATCCCGGCGGAGAGCCGTGCCAGCCGCTCCTGAAGTTTTTCGCGATCAAAGTCGGACGTGCTTAGTTCGAGCTGCGCCTTGATCGCAGCGATCCGCGCAGCGATTTCCGTGCTTGACCCGCCTCCTTCCGCGATCGTGGTATTCTCTTTGTCTACCCTAATCTTCCGGGCGCGTCCGAGTTGGTCGAGCGATATGCTCTCGAGCTTAAGACCTACATCCTCCGAGATAACCGTTCCGCCGGTGAGCAGTGCAATGTCCTGCAGGATCGCCTTGCGGAGCTCGCCATAGGCCGGCGCCTTGACAGCAGCCACTTTGAGGCCGCCTCGGAGCCTGTTGACAATAAGCGCCGCCCTGACTTCAGCCTCGACGTCCTCGGCGATGATGAGAAGCGGCTTGTCAGCCTGTACGACCTTCTCCAAAAGCGGCAAAATTTCGCTAAGGCTCGACAGCTTCCTCTCGTAAACGAGGATAAGTGCCTCTTCCATCTCCACCCACATTTTGTCTCGATTGGTGACAAAATAGGGAGAGATGTAGCTGCGGTCGAACTGAATGCCGGTGATGACTTCGCTTTCTGTTTCGAGCGACCTGCCTTCCTCGATAATGATCACGCCGTTGCTGCCGACCTTCGCCATCGCCTCGGCGATGATCTGGCCGATCTCCCGATCGCCATTGGCCGAAATCGTCGCGACCTGCGTGATCTCGACGTTTGAAGCGACAGCTCTTGCATTCTTCTTCAACTCCGCGACGACCGCCTCGACCGCACGATCAATCCCGCGCTTCAGGTCCATCGGGTTCATGCCGGCAGTGACCGCCCGGACACCGCCTCTGAGGATTGCGTCAGCGAGCACCACCGCTGTCGTCGTGCCGTCGCCCGCCTGATATGAGGTCTTGATCGCGACCTGCCTGAGCAATTGAACGCCCATGTCCTCGAACCTGTCCTCAAGTTCGATTTCCCGCGCGACCGTCACACCGTCCTTGGTGATTTTCGTGCCGAAGGAGCGGTTGATGGCTACGTTTCGACCGCGAGGCCCAAGCGTTACGCCGACGGCACGGGCAAGCGTGTCGATGCCATGCAGCATGCTGTCGCGCGCCCGGAAAGCGAGCCTGATGTCCTTGGCCGTCATGTCTCCCTCCCTTTCTTGCGTCGCGCATCTGAGCGGGTTAGGAACGCTTTTTGACTACTGCGGTCCTCTTAGGGCTAAGCGGTGTCTCTTCTTTCCCGCCGCAGAGACGGCGCTTTCGCGTGGCAGTCCGAGTTCATCCCAAACCTCGCTAAGCGCGGCCGCAAGTTGGCTGATCATGATGTCGTCATGGCACGGAGAGGGCGTGATGCGCAGCCGCTCGGTTCCCCTCGCCACAGTAGGATAGTTGATCGGCTGGATGTAGATGCGATGCTCGGCGAGCAGCATGTCGCTCGCCGACCTGCACTTAGCGGATATATTGCGCGTGCCCCCCGCGCCTGTTCCCAGACGCTTTGCAGTTTCAGTCATGGCGGCGATCACATTCGGGTGTTGCCCCATGCCCAGATAGTCGTTGGCACACCAGATCATGACTTTTTTCGACCCGCTCGGCCCGTGCCAGATTGCGCGCGGAAAATTCCCGGCGATCCGTTCGAGGTCTGCGAATACGCGATACCGATGTTCGGCATGGAGCTGGTCCGTCGCGTCGGCGAAGAAGCGATCGTATCGAGCTGTCACCAACCTTTGAGGGCGAGACAAGCGTTCAGACATGGCCTCCTTGTCTCCGAGTTGCAACCGTTCGACGATTCACTCGCCATGCTTTGTCATCACTTGCCGCAGGATATCGGCCATGGAATCACCCGACATCCCGGCCCGCAAGCCGCGAACGAACTTGCCCTGAGGGTCCATGACGTAAATGTACGTGCTGTGGTCGACGCTATAGTCGGCGCCTGCTCCCTGCGGCTGGCGATCGCTGTAAGCGCCATATTTCTGCGCCACCGCGGCGATTTGATTCCCGCTTCCGCTCAATCCCAGGATGCGCCGGTCGATGGCGCCGGTATATTCCCCCATAACAGCGGGCGTATCGCGCTCGGGATCGACCGTGATGAAGATTGGCTGCACCTTTGCTGCCTCAGGGCCAAGCCGGTCGAGCGCGATGGCAATCTCGCTCAGCGTCGTTGGACAAAGACTCGGACACGAGGTGTAACCGAAGAAGACCAGCATCCATCTGCCGCGGAACTTCGCGTCGGTCACCACGGCGCCACCCGGTTCGATGAGGCTGAACGGTCCGCCCACGGTCACCGGCGACGCTGCGAATCCAGGCACGGTGCTGACGAATATCGCCGCCGAAATCAATCCATGGAGGATCGTGCGTCGGCAAGTCGAAGCCCAAAGCAGATCGCTCCACCTCTTCATGTCGTGCCTCCTCATCGCGGGCCAACATCCTTTGCTGCACGCTCTCAGCGGCGATGCGAACCGGATGCATGGCGAGGCCGAAGAACTGCTCCGATAGCTCAGCCGTGCAATGGATACGAAGAGATACGACGCGGCCGGGTGTTTTCCCGCTGGCGTCAATCTTTTCGTCGCCAGCCCTGCCAAAACGCGATTTCGCCTTGATATTAGAATCATTCTGAATGAAAATACAACGTTTCCTTCAAGGCGAGGGAGGCTTGCTGTGACAAAGCACCGCTTCTTCTCTAAGTTTCTTGGAACTGCTGCGGTTTTGATGATCGCACCGCCGGCTCTATCCTATGAGGTAAGCGCCGTAACGGGAGGCGGGTCCATTGAAGGCGTCATCGTCTATCGCGGCGACGTCCCGACGACCAAGATCATTCCGACCAAGGATGTTGAGGTTTGCGGGCAGCCGCGGGACGAACCGCTAATCCGCGTTGGCGCCGATCAGGCGGTCGAGAGCGCGGTTGTATATTTGGTCGACGTCGCGTCGGGAAAGGAATGGCCGGCAGCCGGCAAGACGCCCGAGCTAAACAACCTGAAATGCCGGTTTGAACCCCAAGTGCAGGTGATCGCGGCAGGCCCGCTAGACGTGATCAACTCGGACCCGGTGCTTCACAACACGCACGGCTTTTACGGCAAGCGCACCGCCTTTAACCTGGCCCTGCCGAACGAAGGTCAGCGCATACCGGTTGAATTGCCGCGGCCGGGCACCGTCCGTGTCGACTGCGACGCACATGGTTGGATGGAAGGCTGGATTTACGTGGTGGACAATCCCTACTACGCGGTCACCGGCGCTGACGGTAAGTATTCCATCAATGACATCCCGCCGGGCGACTACAAACTCGTGGCAGTGCAGCCCTTTGTCGGACCCATAGAAATGTCCGTTAGCGTCGAGGGCGGGAAAGCCACCAAGCTCGATATTGAGCTTATGAAGAAGTAGCCCTAGTAACGTGTCGGCGTGAGAAAAGCAAAGTAGAGAACAAGAAAATCACTGACTGGCTTACATGCCATGTCTGCCTCTGAGCCGAGTTCTTCTTTCGGCCTAAGAGGAGGATTCGTCATGTCTGACGAGCTTGATCGCATACGTCGCGAAATGCATTCGGTACTGCAACCCGAAGGGGTTCGGCCCGACGACTCGCTGAAAATTACCCGCCGCACCTTTATCCACGGATCCCTGATATTCGGCGCGGCAACCGTTGGTCAGGCCTTCGCCTGGTGGCCGCTGCTCAACACGCTCGACATCGCGCATGCAGCCGAAACACCCTTCAAGTTCGCCTGGATCTCCGACACCCATCTCTATCCAAGATCTTTGAACACACGCTTCGTCGACAAGGTGGTGCGTGCGGCCCAAGAGGTCCAGGCGATGGATCCGCCCGCCGATTTTCTGATCTTCGGTGGGGACCTGGCGCAGCTCGGGAAGATCGAGGAGCTGGAACTCGGGGTCGACCTGCTCAAGGAAATCACGATCCCGAAACACTACATCCCCGGCGAGCACGACTGGTATCTCGATATGGGCAAGAAATGGGGCGAGCTGTTTGGGCAGCCCAACTGGACCTTCGACCATAAGGGTGTGCGCTTCATTGGCCTCGACACCGTCAGCCGCGGACCGGACTATTGGACGGCCAAGAACATGACGCCCGAGGAGCGCATGGGCCATATGGCCACACTCGACGGCACCGTCGCCGGACCATGGGCGGGCGTCGGCCGGGATCAGCTCGACTGGATGGAAAAGACCCTCGCGGACTGGGACAAGCAGCGCCCCGTCGTCATCTTCAGCCACAATCCCCTGTACGAATATTATCCGCCATGGAATTTCTGGGTGCGTGACTGGCGCGAAGTCCATGAAGTGCTGAAACCCTATGCCAAGGTCACGAACATTCATGGCCACGTGCATCAGGTCCTTTACAACGAGATCGGCACGTTACGGTCGATCGGGATGCTGGCGACCTCCTGGCCCTGGCCCTATGCGCCGGAAGGGCTGCCGAAGCTCACCAAGCCGATGATCCGTGTCGACCCCGGCGATCCTTATGATGGTGTTGGTTGGAGCAAAATCGATGTGGCAGCCACCGACAAGGTAGAAACCGAATATATCATGTGGGGGCGCAAGGAAGTCTTCGTGCAGTCCCCGGAAGACCATGACAAGCATGTTTCGGAGGTGATCCGGCCGAGGATCGCCGACAACATGTGGCCCTACTAGGGGAGGAATGGTCATGACAACGCGCTCCAAAATCCGCTGGTCACTGCGGCGCTTCGGCTTGGTGGGGGGAATTGCCATTGCCGCCGTTTTCGCGGGGCCGAGCAGCGCCCACAAGGATCCGGTAACACCGGAGCAGTTGAAGATTTACCAGGAAGTGTTCATGGAAGAGGTCAGGAAGGGTGATCTTCTCTTCCATGGCGACCAGAAGATGGCCGAGCAGCTAGGTGTTGCCGACGACCTCTCGAAAACCGGCATGGCCTGCGCGATGTGTCATCCCATGGCGTCCGACACACATCCCCAATCCTTCCCGAAGTTCCAAGCGCAGATCGCTAAGTTCGCTACCCTCCGCGACATGATCAACTGGTGCATCGAGAAGCCGAACCAGGGTGTGAAGATCGATCCGGAATCCGAGGCAATGAAGGCGCTCGAAGCGTACATCACGTGGTCCAACACCGGTTCGGTGCTGCAGCCGGGCAAGTTTTAAGGCGGCCGCTGTCCGGATGAGCGCTACGGCCATCCTTGCGTGAACCCGAATTGGCGCGAGGAAGAGGAGGCATGTTGACGGCGGGCTTCGGATGTTGCCTTGGGTCGTCGACGTGGCGCGCGCGGTTCGCCGGACCATTCTCGCCAATCTCCTCTGACCTTTGGCTACAATCTCATCGCATTGACCGCCGCGGCCCTCGGATTTCTACCCGGTTATTCGCGGCGGCCCCCATGCCGGATCGAACGTTCTTGTCGCTATGAATTCGACGCGGCTCCAGCGCCTGCCGGACCCGGATCCATCACGCCACGCTGGTCGGTAGACCCCAGTTATTCCTTCAGGAACCCCCGCCGAACACGTCCGCAGTGAAGGCGGAATACCAGCCAACGGCGTGCTGGGCGGTGCGGCGGCGGACCTCAGCGCTCTCGCCCACCTTGCTGATGAACATTTTGACGGTTTTTATCCTTCCGCCCTCGGGTGCGAAGGTGAGGGCATTGGTGAAAGCGTCGTCGGGCGCTAGAAACGTGTAGCACGAGTTGAACAGGTGCGGCGGAAACTGAGGCGAGCCCGTGAGGAAAGCCGCAATGGCAAAAGCGCATGCTTTGGCCTGGCTGTTGGCAGAGAAGGCAGACTTCGGCATGTCGCCGCCAATGATTGAGTCACCTACGACATGGATGCCGGGCTGCAACGTCGACTCGAACGTCACAGGATCGACCGGGCACCAGCCGGATGCGTCCGTCAGACCTGCCTTCTCGCCGATGAGCCCCGCCTTTTGGGCCGGAATAATATTAGCGACCGCCGCCTTGATCGTCTCGCCTTCTGTCACCACCGATCGCGCCGCGACATCTACGGCTTTGATGGCCCCGGTGAACTGAGACGGTAGCCATTCAATCATGCCTGGATAGTGACGCGACCAGGCATCCTGGAACAGTTCCTGACCCGAAAACGTATCCTTCGCGTCGAGAATGAGGATTTTCGATTTCGGTTTGAACTGCTTGAAATAATAGGCGACCAGCGAGGCTCGCTCATATGGGGCCGGCGGACAACGGAACGGGTTCGGAGGCGCAGCGATAACGAACACCCCTCCGTCTTCCATACTTTCGAGTTGCCGGCGCAGCAGTTCACTCTGGGGTCCGGCAATCCAGGCATGCGGGATGATCTTTGCCGCTGCCTCATCATAGCCCTCGATCTCGCCGAACTTGAAGGCGATTCCCGGGGCGACGACGAGGCGGTCATAGGAGAGCTTTGTGCCGCCGCGAAGTTCGACAGCCCTTCCTGCGGGGTCGATCGCCACCGCGCTGTCGCGGATGATCGTTATGCCGTGGCCTTCGGCCAGCGTCTCGAGGCCGAAGGTCAGGGAGGCGAGCGAGCGAAGACCGGCAAGATAGAGGTTGCTGAAGAAGCAAGTGACATGGGTGGAGTTCGGTTCGACCAGTGTGACGTCAATCGACTTCATGTCGCCGAGGTATCGGGCAACCGTTGCGCCGCCGATGCCGCCGCCGATCACTACAACCTTAGCCCGTCCTTGACCGCGAATAACGTGTGGCGCGGCCACCGCCAGCAGCGCTCCTCCGATCAGGCCGCCGATCTGGCGACGCGTGCAATCCGTCACGGCTGCCTCCCGGCGTTGGCTCTGTCAGCGAGATAGCGCGCTGTTGCGGCCAGCTCGTCGTCACTGAGCGACAATGCGATCGCATGCATTACAAGGCTGGGGCTTTCACTTGCACGAAAGGCGAGCATGGCTTTCACGATAGCCTGTTCGTCCAGTGCCGCAATCGGCGGGATGGCCTGCCCGCCGCCGGTTGGGTCGTGACAGGACGCGCACGTCGCGGCAATCTGCGCGCCTTGGCTGACGTCCGCAGGACTGGAACTTTCGGGAAAAAGCAGGATCGCGGAAAGCAAAAGACTAAGCAACCACCGGATTTCGGCTGCGAGATCCTTCGCACGCGAGCCAATCGCGGCCGCCGGTTCCCGCTTCATGTCAGGTGACCACTATGTCGTGAAACAGCGAATAGGTCGCGCCGCCGTCCTCCCGCCAGGAGAACTCAAGGCGACCGTTTTCCGTCGCGAGCAACTGGAATTCAAGGAACGGATTGGCCGAGACGGCTTCGTGCAGATCGGTACGGAAGACCTCGAGCCCGCCGTAGCGGCAGACGAACTGATTGATGATCTTCCGCGGGATCGTCTTGCCCGCGGAATCGGTGCGCAGCCCCGTCTCCATCTGGTGCTGGATGATGGCCTTGACCGTGAACACCTCGTTTTTTCTTACCGAGCCCGGAACCATCACGCGGGGTATGGGAGTGGTCACGCCTACCTCCTTGCGTAACTTTCAGAGGCATCCATTGGTGGCGACAGCCACCCAGGCCTTTGCCATCAGCACGTTACCGTTGCTCATCTCAGCAAGTGCTACCACATGTTGCGGGGCGGCCAGTCGGACGCGCGTCGAGACGCGGGGAAGACTGCGCCCCGGAACGAAATGGAATTGTGCCACTTCGACGAGCGGGTTCTTCGGAGCGAATACACGGACGGATTTGACGTGGTCGGCCTCGGTCATCGGACTGTCGACCGAGATGCTCATGGGCACAGTATACCCGGTTGAGAATTCCGCCGGCATCACGAGGTGAAGTCGGTTAGAGGGTGTAGCCTTCCGCCCAGTTAGGCGGAAGAGGAAGTCCTCTACTTCGTCCGCTCCCCGGGTATGCTTCGGCACCAGCAAGGCAACTGCACATGCCACTGTTCCGATTGTGCTGGCCAGCATATGACGTCGCGTCAGGCTCATTGCTGTGTCTCCGGGACAGCTTGCGGGCAGTCAAAAAGGAATTTCCTGCCTTCTCAAAACGTCGCCACCGCGGTTCTGGAAAAGAGTACACCCTGTCCCTTGCCCCGTAAATTGTTCGCGATCACAGGACTTTTAACCGAAACATCGTGCAAGAACTCGCTGTTGAATCAAAACAGCACAGCGGCAAGTGTCAGACCTTATCAGCCAAAAAGCAAACTCCCGTTGGTTAGGGGACGGCTAGGTAAGAATGCCTGACTTGGCTGCGGCGGCGCGCAGCCGCTCCGCGGGCTGGATACTCTTTGAGCGCGATGCATATTTTTTAACCTGCCGCGCTTTCTTGGATGCAGATTTCGTGCCCAATCTGCAATCGGATGCTATCAGGCTGTGCAGTTTCCGCCTCGCCCACCCAAAGCCCCGAGCATCCATGTCCAAGGCTACTCTTCTGTTTCGCCGCCTGGTTCCGTCTCTCGTTCCGGTCACTCATGTCGAGCGGCTTCGTTCCTCATGTGGCGCTCTGCTCGGGATCTTGTTGACGGGCTTCATCAGCACGATGGCAATTGGCGATGATGCCAGTCTGCCGCTTCTCATAGCGCCGATGGGTGCCTCCGCCGTGCTGCTCTTCGCCGCGCCGTCGAGCCCGCTGGCGCAGCCCTGGTCGATCCTCGGCGGCAACGTCGTGTCTTCGGCAGTCGGCGTGACCTCAGCGCTTCTCATCCCCGATCCGGTCGTTGCCGCCGCCGTCGCCGTCGCGGTCGCGATCGGCGTGATGCTTCTTCTCGGCTGCCTGCACCCGCCAAGCGGCGCCGTCGCACTCACGGCCGTGCTGGGTGGTCCGGCCATTCGCGAAGCGGGCTACGCCTTCGTGCTCTCCCCCGTCGCCGTCAATTCGCTGCTCATTCTTGCGGTCGCGCTTGTCTTCAACAACCTGACCGGCCGCCGCTATCCTCACCTGGCGCCCACCGCCAATCCGCACAAAACGCAGGATCCGCTTCCAAGCAGGCGCATCGGCGTCGTGCCGGAGGATCTGCAGGCGGTGTTGGCGCAATATGGCGAGGTCGTCGACGTCAGCCCCGAAGATCTCGACAACTTCATCCATCAGGCACAGGTTCGCGCCTTCACGCGCCGGTCCGGCGAGATCACCTGCGGCGAGATCATGTCCCGCGACGTGGCTACCGTTGCGCCGGAAGCGCCGCTGCGCAAAGCGTGGCGCCTGCTTGTCGATCACCGGATCAAGGCGCTTCCGGTCGTCACCGAAAAGGACGGCCTCGTCGGCATCATCACCCAGACCGACTTCATGATGCACGCGACACTCACGCCGGACGGCAGGCTCCAGGTCGGTCTGCGCGAGCGGATCGGCAACATCATCGGCCTGCCGGCGAAGTCGCCTCGCTTCGTTTTCGAAATCATGACGCGGCGCGTCCAATCCGCCTTGCCGGAAACGATGATTGCCAAGCTCGTTCCGCCGATGGCCGACATGGGGCTGCATCACATGCCCGTGGTGGACGCGGACAATCGCGTCGTCGGGATCGTCACCCAGTCCGATCTGATCGCCGCGCTGTTCCAGCGGCGGCTCGATATCGGTGAGAACTCCCGCGACGTCGCCTGAACAGCATCGACCTATTCGCCCGTAATCAGACCCTCACGAGGGCTCTGGATCGGAGCAATTGGGCTGCGCGTTCAAATTCATTCGATTGACTTAATCATGTGAATGATGCATGATGAGGCCATGACAAAGACTGATCCCATTGCACAGCCCCGCGGTGACGCCACGCGCGACAAGCTTCTGAACGCCGCTATCGATGTCTTCGGGCGCTACGGCTTCGACGGGGCAACAACTCGAAAGCTCGCCGATGCGGCGGGCGTCAATCTGCAGGCGATCCCCTATTATTTCGGCGGCAAGGAAGGCCTCTTCATCGCCGCGGCCGAGCATCTCGCATCGTTGATCGGCGGCCACGTCGCCGACCTTCGCACCACTCTTGCGCGCCGCTTTGACGAACTTGACCGGAAGGGCGAACAGATGACCTCCGCAGAGGCGCGCGGCTTCCTCACGCAGATGGCCCAGCGGATGATCGTTCTCTTCGTCAGCGACCGATCCGAAAGCTGGGCGCGATTCATCATTCGCGAGCAGATGGAGCCGACGGAAGCTTTCCGGCGGATCTACGGCGAGATCATGCGCCCGATGATCGAGATGGCGCGTCGATTGATCGGCGCCATCCTGAACGATGATCCGGGGTCACAACACATCAAGCTGAGGACGCTGTCCTTCGTCGGCAGCATCCTGGTGTTCCGTACCGCGCATGCCGCCGTCTTTGCCCAGCTCGAATGGGAAAGCTCCGGACCGCGGGAACTCGAGATCCTGCAATCCCATGCGGCCGAGCTCGTAGACGTGCTCGGCGCGGAGAAGGATCGGCAGTCATGAGGAAAGCCGCCATCATAGTACTGCTCCTCCTCGCGGCAGTGCTTGCCGGAGGCTGGTGGTTCGACCTTCCGAGCCGCCTCGGCTGGGAGGAGACAAGCCGGAATACCGTGCTTTACGGCAATGTCGACATAAGGCAAGTGTCGCTCGGATTTCGGGTTAGCGGGCGCATCGCCGAACTCAGCGTCGACGAAGGCGATGCCGTAAAGGCCGGCGACCTGATGGCCCGGCTCGAGCCCGACCCGTTCCAGCAGGCGCTAGACGCCGCGGAAGCGGAAGCGGATGCGCTGCGCGCAACGCTTGCAAAGCTGAAGGCGGGCGCCCGGAAGAGCGAAATCGCCCAGGCGCGGGCCACCCATGACGAGCGGCTCGCCGAGCTTAGAAATGCCGAGCTAGCCTATGAGCGCGCCGAGCGGCTGCGCCCGGCCGGCACGATCTCGCAGGCAGAGCTGGACCAGGCCAGCGCAGCACGGGCGACGGCCACCGCCCGCGCCGCATCGGCGCTCGAGGCCGTAGCACTTTTGGAGGAGGGCAGTCGTGCCGAGGACATAGCTGCAGCGGAGGCGCAGGTCGATGCCGCGGCCGCCAGGGTGGCGAGCGCCCGTACTGCGCTCGCGGACACGGAGCTTCGTTCCCCAAACGACGGCATCGTGTTGTCCCGTGTGCGCGAAGTGGGCGCGATCGTTTCCCCGTCGGATAGCACCTATGTTCTTTCACTGACGAAGCCAGTATGGGTCCGCGCCTATGTCGGCGAACCCGATCTCGGCCGCGTCCGTCCGGGAATGAAGGTCAAGGTGACGTCCGACACCAACCCGGCCCGCGGTTACGAGGCGACCGTCGGATTCATTTCGCCTGTCGCGGAGTTCACGCCGAAATCGGTGGAAACGCCGGAGCTCAGAACCGATCTCGTCTATCGGCTGCGGATCATCGTGGCAGATCCGGGCCCGGATCTGCGCCAGGGCATGCCGGTCACGGTGCACCTGCCGCCGGGGGAGGTATCGTGATGTCAGCCGCGGGCGTCGATAGTGCCCCCTTTGTCCGGTTGACAGCTGTCACCAAGCGGTTCGGTCGCGCACCGCCTGCACTCGACGGGATCGACGGCATTGTGCGAGGCGGACGGATCACCGGACTCGTCGGACCGGACGGCGCCGGGAAGACGACACTGATCCGGCTGATGACCGGGCTTATGCTTCCAGACGAGGGCACGGTCGAGGTGCTCGGCTACGACACCCGCCGGCAACCGGCCGCGATACAGGCCGCAGTCGGCTACATGCCGCAGCGCTTTGGCCTATACGAAGATCTGTCGGTGCAGGAGAACCTCGAACTCTACGCCGACCTGCGGGGGTTGGCGAAAGGGGAGCGCGACCGAACCTTCGCCGAACTGCTTCAGTTTACCGATCTTGCCCGCTTCACGACGCGCCTCGCCGGCAAGCTTTCCGGAGGCATGAAGCAGAAGCTCGGGCTCGCCTGCGCGCTTCTGCGCAAACCGCAATTGCTGCTCCTCGACGAGCCGGGCGTCGGCGTCGATCCGATTTCCAGGCGCGACCTTTGGCGGATGGTCGAGAACCTGTCTGAGGAAGGCATCGGCGTCATCTGGTCGACCGCGTATCTGGAGGAAGCGGAGGCTTGCGATCACGTATTCCTGCTCAACCAGGGCAGGCTTCTGTTTTCCGGCCCGCCCCGAGACATGACCGCCAGAGTAGAGGATCGTGTCTTCCGCCTCTCCGGCACCAACGGCCGCCGACGGCACCGGCTGGCACGCTTGCTCGAGCGCGAAGGCGTCGTCGATGGGGTGATCCAGGGCGAGGCCATACGCCTCGTCATGAAGCCGGGCGTCACCCCTCCCCTCGTTGAGGACGAGAATGCTGCCTCCGGCCGCACCGCCGCCACGCCGCCGCGCTTCGAGGACGCCTTCATCGACATGCTCGGCGGTGGCCCGGGCGGCCGTTCAAAACTGGCGGAGACACAGCGCTCCTTCGCCGTCGAGGATGGCAAGCCGGTCATTGAGGCGCGCGGGCTGACGAAGCGCTTCGACGATTTCACCGCCGCCGCCGACATCACCTTCGACATTCCCCGCGGCGAGATTTTCGGCCTGCTCGGGCCCAACGGCGCCGGCAAGTCGACCACCTTCAAGATGCTCTGCGGCCTTCTGAAGCCGAGCGCCGGCGAGGGGCGCGTCGCCGGCTTCGATTTGCGCCGCGACGCGCCCGAGGCGCGCAACCGGCTCGGCTACATGGCCCAGAAATTCTCCCTCTATGGCGATTTGAGCGTCATCCAGAACCTGAATTTCTTTGCCGGCGTCTATGGGCTTTCTGGCGTAAAGAAACGCGAACGCATCGAGCTGATGAAGGAAATCTTCGATTTCCGACCAATCCTCGACTTGTCGGCAAAGGACCTGCCGCTCGGCCTCAAGCAGCGGCTGGCACTTGCCTGTGCCGTGCTGCACGAGCCGGAGGTGCTCTTTCTCGACGAGCCGACCTCCGGCGTCGATCCGATCACCCGGCGGGAATTCTGGACCCATATCAACGGCCTCGTTGAAAAGGGCGTGACCGTGCTCGTCACCACCCATTTCATGGACGAGGCGGAATATTGCGACCGCATTTCGCTGATTTACCGCGGCCGGTCGATCGCTCTCGGCTCGCCCGACGAGATGAAGTCGCGCATCGTCCGCGAGGACCTTCCCGATCCGACGATGGAGGACGCCTTCATCGCCCTCATCGGGGCCTCTGAGGCGGAGGAGGCGGCATGAGAGTGAAGGCGTGGAGCGATCGGGGGCGCGTCGGCGGCAGGCGGCGCTTCGTCGCGCTCATGCGCAAGGAAAGCTATCAGATCCTGCGTGATCCGAGCAGCATCCTGATCGCCTTCGTCCTACCCATGATCCTGCTGTTCCTCTTCGGTTACGGCGTTTCGCTCGATACCACCCGGACGCGGATCGGCCTCGTGGTCGAGGAGGAAACGCCGCTTACGCGCGACCTCGCGGCAAGTTTTACGGCGTCGCGCTATTTCGCGGTCACCCAGGGCCGCGATCGCCGCGAATTCGACGATGACCTCGTGCTTGGCCGTGTGCGCGGGATCGTGGTCGTTCCGGCAACCTTTGCCGCCGATCATGCGGCCGCACGCCACCCGGCGGTCCAGGTGATCGTCGACGGTTCCGATCCGAATACGGCGAGTTTCGTCCAGAACTATGCGCAAGCCGCGGCTGCCAATTGGGAACGCCAGCAGTCGAGCGAGGGGAAGGCCAGTCCCCCGGCAATCGCCGTCGAGCAGCGCTTCTGGTTCAATCCGCAGCTGACGAGTCGCAATTTCCTTGTCCCGGGCTCGATCGCGATCGTCATGACGCTTGTCGGGACGCTGCTCACCTCCCTCGTCGTTGCCCGCGAATGGGAGCGCGGCACGATGGAGGCTATGATGGCGACCCCCGTCACGGCCGCGGAACTGCTCACCGGCAAACTCTTGCCCTATTTCATTCTCGGGGTGGCCTCGATGACGCTTTGCGTGCTGCTCGCGGTGTTCCTCTTCGGCGTCCCTTTCCGCGGATCGGTTACCGCTCTTTACGTGCTGTCAGCCAGCTTCCTGATGCCGGCGCTCGGACAAGGATTGCTGATTTCGGCCACCACCAAGAACCAGTTCCTTGCCTCACAGCTCGCTCTGATCTCCGGCTTCCTGCCTTCATTCCTGCTCTCCGGATTTCTCTTCGAGATCAATTCGATGCCGACCGTCATCCAATGGATCACCTACGTCGTGCCGGCGCGCTACCTCATTCCCAGCCTGCAGACGGTCTTCCTGGCCGGCGACATCTGGCCGATGTTCGGCCGCGCGATCGCGGTCATGCTTACGATCGGCAGCATCTTCTTCCTGCTTGCGGCCCGCAGCACCCGAAAAAGGATCGGCTGAAATGTGGTGGGCGCGGCTGAAAGCGTTGATTGTGAAGGAGCTGCTGGCGGCGCTGCGCGATCCGAGGGCTCGGCTCATCCTGGTCGGCCCGCCGATAATCCAGCTGCTTGTCTTCGCCTATGCCGCGACCCTCGAGGTGAAGAACGTCGATCTCATGGTGCTGAACCGCGACAGCGGTCACTGGGGTCGTGAGCTGGTGCAGCAGATTGGCGGCTCCCCGACGTTTCGCTCGATCGGCCTTGCGAACAGCCCCAACGAAGTCCGCCTGGCGATCGACAACCAGCAGGTGCTGGCGGCGCTGGAGATCGGCCCTAGCTTCTCGCGCGACATCGAAGCGGGACGGCCGGCGGAAGTGCAGGTAATCCTCGATGGGCGGCGATCCAATGCCTCGCAGATCGTCTCCGGCTATCTCAGCCGCATTATCGGCGCGCTTGCCGCCGAAACGCCGGCCGGAGAGCACGCGGCCTCCATGGCGGTCACGGTCGAGGCGCGCAACTGGTTCAATCCCAACCTCATCTATCAGTGGTTCATGGTGCCGAACCTCGTCGCCAGCATCGCGCTCCTGATTGGACTGATTGTCACCGCCTTGTCCGTTGCCCGCGAACGCGAGCTCGGCACTTTCGATCAGCTGATCGTCTCGCCGCTGCGCACGCACGAGATTCTCCTCGGCAAGCTCATCCCGCCGATGATGATCGGGCTTTTCCACATAACGATCTATATTCTCGCCGCGGTCTTCGTCTTCGGCGTGCCGCTGCGTGGGTCCCTTTTCCTGCTCTACGGCAGCGCCATCTTCTATCTCGCCGCAGTCGTCGGCGTCGGCCTCTTCATCTCGGCGCTCTCCATGACCCAGCAGCAGGCTATCCTCGGCGCCTTCCTGTTCATGGTGCCGGCGATGCTGCTTTCCGGCTTCGCCACTCCGATCGAGAACATGCCGGCCTGGCTGCAGCCGGTAACGCTGGTCAACCCGCTGCGTTATTTCCTGGTAATCGTCAAAGGCGTGTTCCTCAAGGATCTGCCGCTTGCCGAGGTCGCGCGTCAGACCGTGCCGCTCTGTCTCATCGCCGTCGTCACGCTCTCGTCGGCCGCCTGGCTCTTTCGGCGACGGTTGGAGTGAGAATTAGACAACACGGATCGGGCCGGTGTAACGCCCTACCGATTAGTTCTCTACGAAGTGCCCGATCGCCGCGATCTCATTCTGGCGGATGTCGTGACCGCCCGAATGCCACTCGAGCGCAACTACCGCCTTCTGTGATGTGAAATAGTCGGCGAGCGCTTGCGTCAGCGGCGCGGGGCAGATCGGGTCGCGCTCGCCGGCGGTGATCAATATCCTCCGGTCTGCAAGCTCCGGATTGTCTTTCGGACTAAACGGGATCAGCGGATGCATCAGCACTGCCCTGTCGAACACACCCTCTTCGACCAGCACATTGGCGAGAATATTGGCGCCGTTCGAATAGCCGAGGCCGATGATCTCCGAGGCTTGATGCTCGCTGGCGAGCGACTTCACGAAAGCCGCGAGCTTCCGCGTGGCGCGGGCGAGGTCCGCCATGTCATAGACGCCCTCGCCGGTACGCTTGAAGAACCTGGCGGCGCCATGTTCGGACACGTCCCCGCGCGGCGCGACGACGGTCGCATCAGGCAGCAACTCGGCCGCGAAGCCGAAGAACTGGTTCTCGTCGCCACCGGTGCCATGCAGGACGACGAGAATCGGACTGCCGGGCTTGCCGGCCTTCAACTTGTGTACATAGCCGTGGTTGGCCATTGTCATCTCCTTAGCGCTGCTCTTGCGACTGCCTCCCCGCGCACGGACGAAAGGAGGCGAGTTTCCGCCTAATCCTCGAGCTTCTGCAAATGGCTTTCGAGAATCGGCCGCAGGTGCTTGTGCTGTTGCGGCAGTTTCAACGCCTCGCCGAGATGGGCGACATCCTCGTCACGGTCGAAGCCCGGCTCGTTGGTGGCGACCTCGAACAGCACGCCGCCGGGCGTGCGGAAGTAGATCGCCCAGAAATAGTCGCGGTCGATGACCGGCGTGACGTGATAGCCGGTATCCGCCAGTGCCTTGCGCACTTCGAGCTGCTTTTCACGGTTCTCGACAGCGAAGGCAACGTGGTGGACCGATCCGGCACCCTGCTGAGCGCGGTTGACGTTCGGCATCGACTCGATGTCGATGAGGCCTGCACCGTTGCTGCCCGGCACGATAAGCCGTGTGACCCCGTCCTTGCGGTCGAGCTCTTCGTAGCCCATGAACTTGAGCAACTCGGCGGTAGCGCCCTCGTCGCGCAACCGCATGGCGACCGAATGGAAGCCGCGGATCGCATGATCCTCGGATATCCCGCCCTCGGTCCAGGGTGCCCGCGGATCATCGCGGACCTCGACGAGCGCGAAACCATCGCCATCAGGGCCGGCGAAGTTCAAGCGTTTCTCACCGAAGGTATCCTCTTGCTTCAGCCCGTCGACCCCTAGCGCCGCCAGTCTATCCGACCAGAAGCCGAGTGATCCTTGCGGAACGGAGAAGACGGTGGTGCCCACCTCGCCAGTGCCGGCGCGGCCGCGCGGCATTTGCGGAAACGGGAAATAGGTCATCACCGTGCCTGGCGTGCCGATCTCGTCGCCGTAATAGAGATGGTAGACGTCGGGCGCGTCGAAATTCACCGTCTTCTTGACGCGGCGAAGACCGAGGGTGTTCGTGAAGAAACTGTTGTTGGTACGGGCGTCTTCCGCCATCGAGGTGACGTGATGCAGGCCTTTGATCTGGTCGAGCATTTCTCGCTGCCTTTCTGCCCGCTCAATCCGGGCTCGTCGCTGGCGAATAAATGAGCTCTGCGAAGCCGAGGGAAAAGGTCGCCGGACACAAACGCATTGTCAACGGAGCGTTGACGCGAATGCCTGGTTGTTAGCCGGAGGAGTCGTGAAGCGCACTTAGAAGCTTGTTATCGCCCGCGTTTGCCCTCGTGCGGCCTGCCAGTCCTCCGCAGCAGCTGCGGAGGGTGGACCGGCCACCTTCTCTCCGCGAGTGGGGCGAATGGGACTCGCGGCGAGCGCCGACACAAGGCCCCCCTCGCCCCGCTTGCGGGGAGAGGGCTGGGGTGAGGGGCAGACGCAGGTGATAACCGCTTGCGCCGTCCGCCGCCTCACACGTTGAACGCGGCACCGATCAGCGTTTTTGTATACGCCTCCTTTGGCGCCTCGAAGATCGCATCTGTGTCTCCCTCTTCGACGATGCGGCCGTTCTTCATCACAATGACATAGTCGGACATCGCCCTCACCACGGAAAGATCATGGCTGATGAAGATGTAGGAAAGCCCGTGCTTGGCCTGTAGATCGCGCAAGAGCTCGATCACCTGCCGCTGGACGGAGCGGTCGAGTGCCGAGGTCGGTTCGTCGAGGATCACCACCTTCGGCTTCAGGATCATCGCCCGAGCGATCGCGACGCGCTGGCGCTGGCCGCCCGAGAACTCGTGCGGATAGCGGTTGCGCGAAGCGGGATCAAGTCCAACCTCCTTCAGCGCCGCCACCGCGCGGCGGTCCCGCTCCGCGCGGCTGAGCTCGGGCTCATGCACGTAAAGGCCTTCGGTGATGATTTCGCCCACGGTGCGGCGCGGCGACAGTGAACCGTACGGGTCCTGGAAAACGAGCTGCAACTCCCGGCGCAACGGGCGCATGGCACTCCGGTCGAAGTTGGAGATGTCGGTCGTTCCAAAGCGGTAATAGCCACTGGCCGGCAGCAGTCTCAGCAAAGCACGGCCAAGCGTCGACTTGCCCGACCCGGACTCTCCGACGATGCCGATCGTCTGCCCTTGGCGCAGGCACAGATTGACGCCTTCGACTGCCCGGAACACGGAGGAGCCGCCGCTGAAAAATCCGCGGGACAAGGTGTAGTCGACCGCGACGTCGCGGCCCTCCAGGATGATTGGCGCATGGTCAGCTGGCGGCGACTTGCGGCCGCTCGGTTCGGCAGCGAGCAACATCTTCGTATAGTCGGTCTGCGGCCGCTCGAAGATCTCCGCCGTCGTCCCGTGCTCCACCACCTCGCCGCGCCGCATCACCGCGACCCGGTCGGCGAAATGCTTGACGATGCCGAGATCATGGGTGATCAGCACGATCGACATGCCGAAGCGCTTCTGCAGCCTTTTCAGGAGCTCGAGGATCTGTGCCTGGATAGTCACATCGAGAGCCGTCGTCGGCTCGTCGGCGATCAGGATGTCCGGCTCGTTGGCGAGCGCCATGGCGATCATGACGCGCTGGCGCTGTCCGCCCGAAAGCTCGTGGGGGTAGCTGTCGATGCGGCGCGCCGGGTCGGGAATACCGACGAGCTCCAGGAGTTCGAACGCGCGCTTCTTCGCCTCCTTCAAGGTGACGCCGCGGTGATGGACGATCGGCTCGGAGATCTGCCTGCCGATTGTGTAGAGCGGATCAAGCGAGGTCATCGGCTCCTGGAAGATCATGGTTATCTTCGAGCCGCGCACGCGGTTCAGCGCCTTCGCAGGCAGGCCGACAAGCTCCTGGCCGCGATAGCGCGCCGAACCGGTCACCCTGCCGTTCTTTGCGAGCAGCCCCATGATGCCCATCATGGTCTGGCTCTTGCCGGAGCCGGATTCGCCGACCACCGCGAGCGTCTCGCCGGCGTGGACGTCGAGATCGATGCCTTTTACCGCCTCGACAGTACCGTCTGGCGTCGAAAAGTCCACTTTGAGACCGCGGGCTGTAAGAATGGTTTCCTTCCTATCTGCCATGTCAGCGGTCCTTCGGATCGAGCGCATCACGCAAGCCGTCGCCGACGAAGTTCAGAGAGAACAGCGTGACAACGAAGAAAATGGCGGGGAAGATGAGTAGCCATGGCGCCGATTGGATGTTGTTTGCTCCTTCGGAGATCAGTGCGCCCCAGCTCGTCAGCGGCGCCTGCACCCCGAGGCCGAGAAAGGACAGGAAGCTCTCGAGCAGGATCACCTTCGGCACCACGACGGTGACGAAGACGATGACCGGCCCGATCGTGTTCGGAATGATGTGGCGACGGATGATCTGCCAGTCCGTGAGACCGAGCGCTTGCGCGGCGCCCACGAACTCGCGCCGCTTCAGGGCCAACGTCTGACCGCGCACGATGCGCGCCATGTCCAGCCACTCGACCGCGCCGATCACCAGGAAGATCAGGATGAAGCTGCGGCCGAAGAAGACAACAAGCACGACGACCAGGAAGACGAAAGGCAGCGAATAGAGGATTTCGACGAGACGCATCATGACGTTGTCGACGCGCCCGCCGAGATAGCCGGAGGTCGCACCATAGACGACGCCGATGCCCAGTGAGACGAGGCTTGCGAGCAGGCCGACGGCAAGCGAAATCTGCCCGCCGAGCATGACGCGGACCAAGAGGTCGCGGCCGTTGGAATCGGTCCCGAAGGGGAAGTATTCGCGATCCACCTGTCCCTGAACCTTCATCGTCCGACCCTCGTCCTCCGTAGCGACGACCGAAGTGTTCTCGAACTCGTTGGCCCGATCGAAGTAACGCGTCGAGCGAGGGTCGATCGGTTGGTCCGATGTGACGGTGGCGGTGAAGGTTTCGCCCTCAACGGCGAATTCCGTCAGTGTGACGCGGGCACGGGTTGCAACGCCTTCCATGACCTCCTGCAGCGTCGAGGCATCCGGCCGCGGCTCCAGGCTCGGCCCGATCGTCACATAGGAGGGGAAGACCTGGTCGTAGCTGTGGGGTGAGAAGAAGGGGCCAACGAAGGAGAAGAGCGCGATCAGCAACAACATGACGCAGCCGGCCATCGCCGCGCGATTGCGGCGGAAGCGGATCAGGGCAAGCTGGAAAAGACTGCGGCCCTTCGTCTCCGGCGAAGCCGTCGTCTCCTGCAGGATATCAGTCATGGCGAACCCTCGGATCGAGCAGGCCGTAGAGAATATCGACCACGAGATTGAAGACGATGACGAATATGGCGACGAGGATCACGGTGCCCATGACGAGCGTATAGTCGCGGTTGATCGCCCCGAGAACGAAATAGCGGCCGACGCCGGGAATGGTGAAGATCGTCTCGACGACCGCCGACCCGGTGAGCAGCGCCGCCGCGCAAGGCGCGAGATACGAGACGACCGGTAGCATGGCGCCGCGCATTGCATGGGTGACGACGACCGCGCGGGGCGGCAGGCCGTACGCCTTGGCCGTGCGGACATGATCTGTGTTCAGCGCCTCGATCATCGAACCGCGGGTGAGCCGGGCGAAGACGGCAAGCTGTGGCAGGGCGAGCGCGATCATCGGCAAGACCAGGAAGCGGAACGAGCCGTCGCCCCACCCGCCCGCGGGCAGCCACGACAGCATGATTGCGAAGATCAGCGTCAGCACCGGACCGACGACGAAGTTCGGGACCGTCACGCCGATCGTCGATACCGACATGATCGCGAAATCGAGAAGACTATTCTGTTTGAGCGCGGCAATGGTGCCGGCGATGACGCCGCCGATCACGGCGAGCAGCAGAGCGTAGAACCCGAGCTCGACCGAATAGGGCAGCCCCTTGGCAATCAACTGCGCGACGTTGTTGTCCTTGTAGATGTAACTCGGACCGAAGTCGCCCGTTACCGCATTGCTGAGGTAGTGAACATATTGGCGCCAAAGTGGCTGATCCAGCTGGTATGTCCTCATCAGGTTCTCCATCGTGGAGGGAGGCAGAGGACGCTCGAGATTGAAGGGACCACCCGGGGCGAATCGCATCAAGAAGAAGGATATGGTGACGACGATGAACAGCGTCGGCACCGCACTCGCCAGCCGGCGAAGGATGAAGGCAATCATGGACGTGCTCCGGAAGCGACGCGCGGGCCGCCCGCGCGTCGCCTCAATTCGTTATTCGGCGACGCTGAGGAACCGGCTCAGGTGTTGGTTCGGCGAATTGTCTTGCCAGCCCTTTACGCGTTCCGAGACGAGCCAGAGATCGGCCTGGGTCAGCAGCGGCGCGATCGGCTGCTCCTTCATCAGCAGTGCTTCGGCTTCGTGCAGGACCTTCGAGCGTGCCGCCGGATCCTGCTCCTCATAGGACTTCTTCATCAACGCGTCGTATTCGGCGTTCTCGAAGTGTCCATAATTGAACGTCTTGTTCGTGCTGACGCTCAGCGCCAGGAAGTTCTCGGCGTCCGCATAGTCGGCGACCCAGCCGGCGCGGGCGACGTTGAACTTGCCACCTTCCTGCAGATAGGCGTAGTGCGACGAAACGTCGAGATTGACCAGCGAAACCTCAGCGCCGAAGGTGTTCTTCCACATGTCGGCGACGGCCGTTGCAACCCGTTCGTGGTTCGGGTTGGTATTGTAGCGAATTTCGATGCTGAGCGGCTTGCCGCCCTCGCCGTAGCCGGCTTCCTTCATCAGCTCGATTGCCTTGTCCTCACGATCGAGCTGGGACGTATCTGCGAAATCCGCCTTGGACGGTTCGCCATAGCTCTCGATGCCTGGCGGCACCATGGAGTAAGCCGGAACCTGCGAACCGCTATAGATCTCATTCGCGAGAAAATCGCGGTCGACCGCCATCGAGAGCGCCCGGCGAACGCGCACGTCGCTATAAGGCTCCTGCCGGGTGTCGAAGGCGTAGTAGTAGGTCGCAAGCGTCGGCGAGACATGGACCTGATCGCCATAGGACTTGCGCAGCCGGTCGATCTGGTCGGCGGAGAAATTGTAGACAAGGTCCATCTCCTTCGCCTCGAAGCGGCGGACCGAGGCCGCCTGGTCGTCGATGGGATAGAAGATCACCTTGTCGAGCTTGACATTGGCGGCGTCCCAATAATGCGTGTTCTTCTCGACCGTCAGGCTGTCGTTCGGAACATGCGCGGTCAGGCGGAAGGCACCGTTCGAGACCATGACGCCGGGCTTGACGAAATCAGCGCTATTCTTCTCGACGCTCGCCTTGCTGACGGGAAGCGCGGTCTGGTGTGCAAGCAGTTCGAGGAAGAACGGGGTCGGGCGTTCGAGGGTGATTTCGAGCGTCTTCTCGTCCACCGCCTTCACGCCGAGCTGGTCGACCGGCAGCTCGCCCTTGTTGACCTTTTCCGCGTTCTTGATCGGGAAAAGGATGTTGGCATATTCGGCCGCCGTCTTCGGGTCCTCGACACGACGGAACGAGAAGGCGAAATCCTCGGCCGTCACCGGCGAGCCGTCGGACCACTTGGCATCGGCGCGCAGCTTGAAGGTGTAGACGATACCGTCATCCGACAGATCCCAGGTCTCGGCGGCACCGGGGATGATCTTGCCGGCGGCGTCGTAAATGGTGAGGCCCTCATAGAGATCCTTGAGGATGAATTCTTCGATATTGATCGAGGTGTGCGCTTGGTCGAGGGTCTGCGGCTCGCCGGCATTGCCGCGATGCAGGACGGCCTCGGCGAGCGCCGGGCTTACGCCGATAAGTAGCGAGCCGATGAGCGCAGCGGCGCTGAGCCTGAGTTTGTGTGAAGTCATTTTTCTTCTCCTTCCCCTCGTTTTGAAGTGTGGTTGATCGCAGGAGAGAAGTGCAATTTCGCGCAAAAGGCAAGGCGGTTCCTGCATCCTCTCTTACATGATAAGCTCCTGATTATCGCATAGGTTGCACCTCTCCGCGACGAAATCCCGCGCGCCCTTTCGACCAGGTGCCGGTCAGGAATTATGCGCCGAGCACTTCCAACTGCAACGTTTTAGATGCGCGGGAGGTCGAATCGATTATCTCTGTCGCAGGGCTACAAGCAGGTGTCATGCATATTCCATGTCCCCGGTACAGCACTTTACGTAATATGCGGGAAGTTTTCGCTGCTCATTCGCAATCTTCTTGCGGATGGATCTTTCAAGGCCGCACACCGGGTCTTGGTCGCGAGAAGGCAGCGCCGCACCCTGCGCGGCTCAATGAGCCTCTCACCTGCGCCCGCTTCTCCGGTCCTCCAACACCAACCAGAAAGCGAACATCGCGCATTCGGGCGAAGGCGTTCCCAATCCACAGCAAATTCCGCTGACGCACGTCCACCAATTGAGCGGTCGCCTCCCCGCCCCGGTTGCCAAACGATCGGCATCAATTATTGTGCCCCTTGACTTTGGACGGAACGTCGGTTGGGGACCGGAGTGGGGCTGAAGCCCTTCCTCGAATGGACCGGCGAGCCAGGCCATACGCGCTTCTGCGGTCTCGCCCGCACATTTCGTGGCGCCTGGAGTGGGCGCATCAGCACCAGGGAGATTTCGAATGGCATTGATCACGTTGCGGCAACTGCTCGACCATGCAGCGGAGAACAATTATGCGCTGCCAGCCTTCAATGTGAACAATCTCGAATACATACAGGCAGTCATGCGCGCCGCCGACGCGACCGACTCTCCGGTGATCCTGCAGGCAAGCCGCGGGGCGCGCGCTTATGCGGGCGACGCCTTCCTGCGCCACCTGATTCTGGGCGCAGCGGAAGAATACCCCCACATCCCGATCTGTCTTCATCTCGACCATGGCGACCAGCCGTCGACCTGCATTTCGGCGATCATCAATGGCTTCACCTCGGTGATGATGGATGGCTCGCTCGAAAAGGACGGCAAGACGGTGGCGAGCTATGACTACAATGTGGCGGTCACCGCCGAGGTGGTGAAGATCGCCCATGCGGCGGGAGTTTCCGTCGAAGGCGAGCTCGGCTGCCTCGGCAATCTCGAAACGGGTGCCGGCGACAAGGAGGACGGCCACGGCTTCGAAGGCAAGTTGTCGCGCGAGGAATTGCTGACGGATCCGGATCAGGCGCTCGATTTCGTTTCCAAGACCGGGGTCGATGCGCTGGCGGTGGCGATCGGCACGAGCCATGGCGCTTATAAATTCACGCGCGAGCCGGACGGCGAGATCCTGTCGATCGAGACGATCGCCAAGATCAACAAGAGGCTGCCGAACACGCACCTCGTCATGCACGGCTCGTCCTCCGTGCCGGCCGATCTCCAGGAACTGTTCAATGCCTATGGCGGCAAGATGAAGAAGACCTGGGGCGTGCCGGTGGCGGAAATCCAGAAAGCCATCCCGCTCGGCGTTCGCAAGGTCAATATCGACACCGACCTTCGCCTCGCCTTCACCGGCGAGATCCGCAAGCATCACCTGGAACACCCGGACAATTTCGATCCGCGCAACTACCTGAAGCCGGCGATTGCGCATATGACGGAGGTCTGCAAGGAGCGGCTCGAAGCATTCCGCACGGCCGGTCAGGCCTCGAAGATCCGTGTGCTGCGGCTGCCGGAAATGGCCAAGCGCTATGCGATGGCCTAGGCCGTGGTGACGATTTAATCATTTGAGCCAGAGCATGATGCTGGCGAGCTTGACGAAGCCGAGGAAGGTTGCGGCGAGCTTGTCGTAGCGGGTGGCGATGCGGCGCCACTGTTTGAGCTTG
>Ga0214543_1000196_pt1 | contig 89886 bp, 32 predicted proteins | sample CNSS2metaG_FD_160094 | JGI IMG/M metagenome (GOLD analysis project Ga0214543, IMG submission 160094) | Root nodule microbial communities from cowpea collected in UCLA plant growth center, Los Angeles, California, USA - CNSS2 | ecosystem: Host-associated > Plants > Roots > Nodule | place: USA...
TATATATGCACGTGTGCACCCCTTTCCTTTGTATCTGTGTGTCTTGGAAAGAGAAATTATTATTATATAGTAATAATTTACAACAAACAGAGAAATATGAGTTAAGAGAAAAAAGGCCTCTCAGAGACTCTAAACTTACTAAAGTTATGAAAACATCAAAGATGAGAAGCTTTTTAAAGGGTTGGCATCTTTCTGTGGCCAAAGGGTGGAAGTGGAAATGGAACATTTGACATTGTAAGTTTGAAACAGCAACGCAGTGTACAGAGTTGAATTAAACAATACAATAATATATGTGAATGGTGCCTCGGATGCTCCAAACTGTTAACATGGTAACAGCCTCACACTTTATAGAAAAGACAACGCAATGCAACTGTAATTAAAACATGACGGTGAGTTGTCATGACCAGTAGCAGAGAAGATTAATGCATTGTCCATAAAAAAAAATGAAGCCACCAAGCTATGTATGCTGCAGGTTAATTAAACCTTACCAAGCACCAAAGGTGCACATTCTCTTCTATGCGTTTCAGCTGCATTTTTTTTTTCATTAAACTTGGTCTACTATTATCCCAAAGTTAATAACTAACTAATAATATGTACTCACAGTACATGGCTTAATAATATAGAACTACAATATGATTTAAGCTTCTGGGATGGTGAATTCGTGAGACAAACCTGTTAAAGATTTCGCTTTTCTGCGATCTGAAGATAATAGCAAAAGTGTGGCTCGGAATACAATGATATAGAGAGAGAAGCGCACGTGGTGATGCTAATGCATGCCACTCCTCTCGCTGTGCTCCTTTTCTTTTACGAAACTGAAAAGTGATATTTATCAAAAATCAAAACAAAAAGGACTCCGTTCTTGCCTTGCATTGAGATCACTATCATGCGATTTGCATCTGTCTATTGGCATTGGCTAATGAGTTTAACTTCTCTTCTAGGCCTCCACTCAGAGTGAAACCTCTTCTCTTCTATATATCCGTTTTGTTTCCACTGCATACACTTTTGTGTTTCCCAGACAAATGGTCCATTTCAGAATGATTTTCCATGCCAACAATGAACTGTTGGGAATATATATGTTTTAGCAAAAGACCTTAACGTTTTGCTGCTGCTATTAGTTCTGCTTTGGCACTACAATTTTCTCTTTTACTATTATTAATCAGTGGTTTATATAGGGTATCTATCTGTCACTTTACGTAATCATTTGACTTAATTCCCAATGGTGCAACTCCAATCTTGTGCTGCTTTGGTCAATGCCTCATCATTGTGTGCTATAGAACAAGAAGTGAGAGGAGATAGCGTCAATGTTGTTGCTGAGATTTCGGCCGAGCTGGAGAGGGAAAGGAAGAAGAATGCAGAGCTCATGGAGAGAATATCAATGCTCGAAGCTCAGTTAAGAGAAAGAAACAAAGAATCTCAAGTACGGTTAGTCATTAAATAATTAATGACTAGTTTTTCTTGTTTGCAATTGTATTTTTGCTTAAATAAACACATGCTTGTTTAAACTTAGAGTTATGTATGAAAAGGCATTTCCTAATTTGATGAACCGGCTGCAATATGCTTATACGTATCTACACATTGCATGCTGAAATCTAAGTATAGTTGTACTCAATGACACATTAGGAACATTATCACCATGATGCCGCTTTTCATTATTATTCATGTTCCTTGTTTGTTGAAGTTTTCATCCGTTTAATCATTAAAGGTGAAAATATCTCCCTTGGTATCAGGAAAATCATCAGCATGCAGTTGCAAGAAGCTTGAAGAATTTCAAGAGGCAGAAGATAGAAATGGTAGATGATGAGAAAAATAGGAATACTGTGAAAAGTGAAACGGCCTCAGAGTACAAGACTGATACTGAAGGCACTGTTCCTAAGCAGATTGATCGAGCAAAGCGCTTAGTTAATTGGATGAGCATGGACAATGGCCAAAGTTTGTACGCTGAAAAATTTAAAGACTGCAACTCTGTTGCAGATTTCAATGAAACGGATAGTGATGATGCCTGTGATGAAAATTTTGATGATGATACGGAAAATAGCCATAGACATGAGGAAGTTGATGACAAAAATGAAGCCTTTAGTGCTGAAAAAGGTTACCGAGCTGATCATGTTTGCGAGGAATCAAATACATCATGCATGGGAATTATTTCTGGTGATTCTGTGAGACAAGAAGATCATGAAAATCAAAAGACAAGTTGCATATTGGTAGCTCCATTATCTGAGAAGAGTGAAGTCAAAACATTCCAAGGGAAAGAAATTAAGGAGAGTGCAGCATTTACAGGAGCAGCTGAGGTCCATTCCTCAGGATCAGAACGCATATCACATAATAGAAAGCCTCTGAAGTTAGCTTTCTGTCCAAAAGAAGTGAAAAGGATAATTGAGTCTGAAGCCCTTCTACAAAAAAATGCTCAGTCCCACACTATAAGGAAAATCATAGTTTTTGCATCACTTGGCATAAGGCATGGATGTGATGATATGTACGAACTGGACTTCAATCATTTTAGCATTCTGAACAAAGGAGAACCATACGTGTCTCCAGAAAGCCCTGGGGTAAGAGCAATCCTTAGAATGCTATTTCTCTGATGCAGCAAATCAATTAAAATAAGAGATAATTTTTTGTCACATTGTTACCTCTAGTTCTGGTTTTCATTTTTGCGTCATGCTCTTTGCATCCAGCAGTTTTAATTGTTTTCCTATACAATCTGATTTTTCTGAATTGAACAAATTAAACTTTTGTTTCTTCAAATTTTATGATGATCAAAGATTACAGTTGCCTCGTCTGCATAGAAACTTGAGTATATGAAGTGTAATGAAACCACAACTTTCTGTATTTTTCTACTAATACCTCACTACTATACTTTAACTAGTAATGATTTATTTTTCAATGTATGTAGGAGCATGTTTTATACGAGAATCCTGGTGTTCGGAGGAAAATATTTTATCCAAATCGACAAAACCCTGTATTATGTCCTGTTCAGATACTAGAAGAAGAAAGAGCCATGCGTCCATCAGATGCTAGTTGCCCATCATGCTTATTCTTGTGCATTAAATATGGTGGAAGGACAAGAAATCTTCCTCAAAATGAGTAAGTTTTGGAATGATAATGGTCCAATGTTACTTCCTTTTTTCATAGTAGTTTCCTATATTATAATTGGCATTGGCTTTAATGAATATTTTACTTCAAAACATTTATATGCAGTCTAATATGGAGTAAATTTTTGATTGAATAATACAGATATGTGAGACAGAGGATGGGAAGAAACAAACTGAAGTCTTTTGGTCCACTCATGTGCCGAATGGCAGTGTTGGTTCATTGTCGCAGTGGAAGCTTTTTCTTCAAGGCTTTGGGCATCACACTCCTGTTTATGGCAGGATTTCCTGATTATCTAGTTCAAAGCGAAACCAAATACCGGAACTTAGATTTGCTTCAGAAATATTACAGGTTTATCTAATTATATGCAACAAGCAATCATAAAAGAAGCAGCAAGATACATATATTCCTAATTAAAGAACAGCACAATCTTTTAGGAGCATTGATCTAAATCAAAAGATGTGTAATTTAAATAGGAAAACATTTAATGTAAACCAGAATATTCTCAGAAAAAAGTACTTACCATTACCACCAATGTGTAAAGCTATATTCAATGAATGAAAAAAAGTGGAATACAATGTTGCCGAGTTCATCTAACACATAATTTTTCCTTTGCAGGACTGATGAGGATGCTGAAGGCGAGGAGTTGTTTCTTCCACATTCAATCGCATGTGACAATGTAAGAATATGAATCTCATGTAATGCACTGTTCTTTGTATGAGTCACCTGTCTGTTGTTTTTCTTAAGGAACAAATTCTAAAACCAAATTGAGTGACTAAACTCAACTATCAAATTCTCATATAATAGCTGCAATTTTATCACACTTCTATTGGTTTTGGTGGCTTCAAAATAGCTTTTTGTTCTTGGTGTCACATATTTGTTAGCTTTTTGAAGCTTTTTACACTGTATTGTTCTAGCAGGGTACTAATGAACCCCACAACTTAACCAAAAAGACACTTCCTGCAAAATCCAAAGGAAAAAAGCACCCTAATGCCATCATCAAGTCTCACAACTCACAGAAGATCTCACCTCAACAGACAGCACCAACAAGTTCAGCAGCTACTCAATTTGGTTTAACAGGCTATTCCTCAGCTTACACATATGCAATGGCAGCATTTCATTCAATGCCATCTCAGGTTTCTTCCCAAGACATTTCTCACATCCTAAATCCAGCTTTTGCCAATTCCTTTACCAATGCCTCTGGTAATCATGGTATGCTGCCACCACAGCCAGCAAGTTCATTTGTGCCAGTGATGTATTGGCCTCCACCAAATGCATTTCTTCCTGGACCCTATACTTCCACATATGGATACCATTCTTTTCCTGCTGCTGCAAACTACGTCTCAATCCAAACACAACCTTATTTCAATCATCCAAAGTCATTAGTAGATAGTGGAAAGAATGAGAATGATTTAGTGTCACATGAAACTAACAGTGACACTGATAGCAGCACTTCAGCCTGAGTCCTGCATTCCACAAATGATGGACTCATTCCACAAACTGATGATGTACTTGGAATGTAATAATCTTGTAGATGCTTGGAGTGACATGATGCATAGCATAGCTTTTCTGTGCAGTTTGTAACAAAACATTACCAGCCTTAATATGTTCTTACCCTCTTCTATATTTCACTTTTTTAGTTGCTCTACAGTTAAGCAATTCTTTAATTACATCTTTCCATAAGCACACTTAACACTGCATGTTTGAATTAGATTAGTAAGAATATTTTTAAATTCTGCAGCAATCTTAAACACCAAGAAATTAGGAGCTGAGCCATTGCTATCAGAACAATAATTGCAGTCTTTTTCTCTGGAATGTGCAAGAGCATTGATGGCCGTAGCTTGCTCTACATAATGAAACCATAGACGTGCTATTAATATTGCAACTAAGCTTTCATCACAGTTAAATAAACACATTATTTTATTCTATTTATAATTATATGTGTGGACAATTAGGATAGAGGAAAATTGAGATATTTTAACCAAAAATTGATGTTATAGAAAGTGACTTTTTAGTAAAATAAAGTTTAAACTTTTACTTGAATTAATTTGAAGTTGAATTGAATTGAATATATATATATATATATATATATATATATATATATATATATATATATATATATATAAGTTTTAAATTAGATTTGATAGGATAACTGAAAATATAGGTAGGATAAAATCAGTAAAAGGGTGAAATTTGTTTAGTTCTAAGAAAAAAAAAGAACGACACTTAATAAAAATGCATATTTAAGAATAAAAAGTTATAATTTAAGAATAAAAAAATTAATTACTCAACAAAAACTTAAAAGCAAAAATTAAAAAAATCCAAATTAAGAATATTTATTGTTTGAAATGATTGTTTTAAAAAAATTTAAAAAGTATATTTAAATTAACTAAATCTAACTTGAAACAGTATTTTATGTAAAATTATTTTATACTAAAATTTAAAAAACAGAAATGAACTTAATTTCGAAAGTCGAGAGGTTTGAAAAAAAAAATGAAAAAAGAAAGTCTTTTGAGGAAAAGAAGTTTTTGAAAAACATAAATGGACATTTTTGTTTAATAACTTATGATTAAACATAAACAATAAGATATTACTTCTTACACCCTATTAAACTTCTCACTGCACGCCATCAAAAGTTTCTCATAATAGAAATGGGGTGATCAGGTTCTTTTACAAAAGTGGGTGACTTTGACATATTTATTACAAAAATAGATCGATTTATTAATTAATTATATGTTAGGGTCATTTTGATTTATTTATTATAAAGATGGTTAGTTTACTAATTAATTATATCGCAAATTTGACTAACGATTTGATCTTTCTCTATTTGTTTTTTAATTTTTGTTATAATTTCTAAAGTTTTATATATATATTTTAAATAATTTTTTAATAATTTGATTAAAAATATTTTAAATAAAATTTTATGATTGTAAATTTTATAATAAAATGAAACAATAAAATTTAAAATATAAGTTTTAAAATATCAAAATTTTTATAAAATTTTATTTAAAATATTTTTAATCAAATTTTATTATTGTAAATTTTATAATAAAATGTAATAATAAAATCTAAAATATTAAGTTTTAAAATATCAAAATTTTAATAATTTTTCTAAAATATTTTTAATCAAATTTTATAATAAAATGTAATAATAAAATTTAAAATATAAAGAATTAAAATATCAAAATTTTAATAAAATTTTATTTAAAATATTTTTAATCAAATTATTAAAAATTTATTTCTTAAAAAATATATAAAACTTTAGAAATTATATAAAAATTAAAAATAAATAAAAAGAAATCAAATCATTAATAAATTGATCCTGTAATTAATTAATAAATTGATCCATTTTTATAATAAAAGAGTCAAAATTATCCAATTTTGTAAAAGAACCGTGATTATCCGTGTTCCGAAAATAAAATCCAAGAATGAAATAGTGTCAAAGGAGATTTTATACTAAAATGATTTTTTAACAAATATTTTTATTAAGTTAACAAGATTTATTTTTTATAAAAGTTACATAATAAATAAAGTAAAAATATTTTTACCAAAAATAATTGGTTGTAAAAATTTATCATAATATCATTATTTCTCGATTTCATAGTACAGGAAGTAATGTCCAAAAAACAGTACTAATATTTGCATAGTTATTATGGTCCACGTATAACAGATTGCTTTATCTTAAGAACCTTATCCGTTTTTGGGAAAGACTCATTTTCTCAAACTTATTGTTCTATTTGCCGCAATCAATTTCAATTTTGGTCTCAGTCGGAATAATATTACTAATATTCTTTACTGGTTTTTTTGTCCTTAAACATTAAAAGTATTATGTTGTTATTTTAAATATTTTTTTAATATATTTTAAAATGTTAAAATTGATGATAATTAAGTGTATTATGAAAATACTAGAGAAACAATAAAAAAAAAACTAGCAAAGAATCTAAATTCAATATTTAACTCACCAGGAGTCAATTTGCTAAGACTTACTAACCAAAACCTGCATACTGATTAACTGAATGCTTAATCAGTATGCTAACCCTCAAATAAAATCACATAAGATTAATATAAAAAATTGTTAGATACTTGTTTCTTCAGATTTGTATGGTTGTGATCATATTTAAAACTAATACTGTGAACTCTCATCTCAAATGGTGTGGTAGGTGCATAAGCCTCTGAATCCTAGACATTAATAACAATACTTTTCTAAAAGACTTTATCTTTATAACCTTTCGCAAAAGTAAAGTATTTTACTTTTTATACCATGGCAGTGTTAGGGTGGCTAGTTTAAACTCTTAATCACCATAGACCCTTTCAATATCCTATTTACCTACTCATCAAATATCATATACTCTTGCTATGCTGTTTACCAAATAACTTACCAAGAATCATCAAGAAAAAAATCTACATTTCTCATCAGTTTTTGTGACAGAAACATGGTAACCAGAACGTGATCTTGTTCTGGCATTTTCTCCCTTATAGCAGCTCATTGCCAATGGCCATTTTCGAAGAAAACATTTCAAATCCATTCTTATCTTTCAAATATCGAACTGGTTTGGCCCACAACAATGGACCACCACTCTTGTTTTACTTCATCTTTCCTTTTGGACCACTTTATACAATCTATGAGCAATTATTTTAGTCTGCAATTATGCATTTGCTTGGCTTAATCTTTTTGCCAACCTACATTCAAAATAAATGTGCATTTGTTACTCCTTAGATACCTAAACTTTGCTTCATCTAGTCTCTATCCTGGGGCCTATTTGAATAGGATTGTGAATACCCATGATTTATGTTGAAAGAAAGAACAAACTTTTGAGTGTGGATACCATAAACATTGTTGTCACTGCCATAGAAGACAGCACTCACATGCATACATTGATATATCATAATTAACACCGTGAACATACCCTTCTACCCAACAACTCCTACTTGCGTACTAAATATAACATCCTTATTCAAATAAAAAAAACAACAACAACAACACAGTCACATCTCAGTCCTCACATCCCCACGAACCTGCCGACAAGGTTCAAGCAGCGGTCTGGATGGGTTCATTCATATGACTCAACCAAACCTAAAATAAAACACAGCATGCCCCTTAATTATTTTTGCATAATATTTTACAGATTTTTCTTCCTCACACAGAAGGAGGAAGAAAGCACTCATGGCTCCTCATGGTGCTTGTTGGCAACATTGCACTGCTTTCTGATCTCTCCCTTTGTGCCAGTGAGAGGATTGTTCTCAGAGAGCAAGGTGATGGCTCTAGAAAACTCCTTGAAGAAATAGTCTTGGCTCTTGGCCATTTTCTTCACATAAGGCTTCGTCCTCTTGTCATTCGCCAGTTGGTGATCCACTATCAGCAACCCCTTGTTGTCCAATATGTTTCTGTAGTAGTTGTTGTCCAGAATCATGGGGGTTCCACGGTCGTTTCTCACATACTGCACAGCCTTCGGGTCTGGAATGGCATCAGGGCACTTCTTCAGCATGTGAGGGACATGGTCAGGGTTCAGTGCTGAATCAATCTCCGGGTACAAACGATGCACCAGCTTCACACAATGAGTTCTACCAACACTGTGTGCTCCTGTTCAGTTCAACAAAATACCTCAATCATTAAAACTTAAATCTGCAAGCAACAACCCCACATACATTCATGAATATGTTTATACAGGGACCACTGAGGTCACAAAGTCCAAGTTTTATTAAATATTTGTTATGGTAGTGCATACCAAGCAATGCAACCACTCCAGGAGTGTCAATTCCCATGGCACCAAACTTGTCAAGAACTGAAGAAATGGATTCATTGTGGTCTGGGAGGAATGTTTCAACTACATCAGCTCTGCTTCTTCTACCATCCCTTCTCCCAGTTTTAAGAGGGATATAGGGTCCTCCTAGCTGCAACACATTAAATTTGGAAGCTTGCATCAAAATAATTAACTACAAGAATAATTTGTTGCAGAACATTGAAAGCAGTTGACATATATGGGAGGATAGCATAGAAAAGTGAAGTTCCTTAAAAGATGAAAAAGGAAGTAGCAAATGAGAGATCTAATGGAAGAAAAGAAAAGAAAAAGAAAGGACAAGGAGTTTAATTACCGAAACAATGCCATCTCTGGCAGAGAGAACGAGTATATCAGCACAGGAAACAACTCCTGGGCACTCCCTTTCCACAGCTTCTTTGATTGTCTCAATGTACCTGAAATTCCTCAAACCAAAGCTTCTGTCTGTCTCCTTTTCAGACAAGCTCCTTCTTGTGGAGTCCAGCAACAGTGAAGCATCACAACTCTACCCAAAAACAAAGACCAAACTCTTTGATTAAAGATTAAAAAGTCCAACACCATGCAACTTGCAGAGAAAAGGAAAAAAGTAAGATTAATGACCTGAACAGCACAGTCATGGAAGATGTTTCTGAGCCAAGAGAAAGCAGTGTTCTTGTGGCGCTTGTAGAGAAGCTTGACTTGTTCTTTGATGATGTCTTCAGCCTGAGGACATGCTTCCTTGTAGAAGTTCATGACGAGGCCATTGTTATCTGAGTCTTGTGCATGAGAAGGACTCAGTGACAGTGCTGAAATGGATAACACGGCCAAAAGGATTAGAAACTTGGGAGCCATTCTCACTCACTCTCCTACTTACACTCTTCTCTTCTCTGCTTCTTCTTAAATAAAGGTCAAGCGCAAATGCAATACCACTCTGGTTTTTCGGCTTTAGGTTAAACCGGGTTGAGTCATCATCATGGTGATGGCTTCATCATGATCCAAAGCCACTCACTCACAACCATTTACTAAATTAATTACTGAGCATGTGCCTATGCTACGTGCAACTTTTCTTTTCCTATTTCTGGCTTCCAAACTTGGACTTTGTGACACGCCGTTTAATTTCTTCCGTCATTCAATTAATTTATTATAAATTGTTCGTGTGATTAATAATAAAAAACCTATTATTATTTGTGAATTTAACATTACATAAAAAAATCTTCGGATATGATATGAGAATCAAACTCATGCCACGTGTGGAGCACAAATGCGAGGGGCATCTTCCACCTTTCTCTCTCAGTCTCAAAATTCAATCTCACTCTCTTAAGATTCTTTTTCTTCTACAAATTCAAAAGCCCTCATGCGTCAAGATTCTATTCTTCCCGTAATAGTGTAAGGATTATTTTACCGACTAATTTGGGAGATCCGTTATTGAAAACAGTCAAGCTATTTATTTTCTCAACATTAGTTAATTAGATGTGTTACTGGTTTCGAGATAATGTCTACCACCAAGGATTAAGTATTGTAATCTCAATTATATCTAATTACCTAAGCATTGATTGAACATTAATTAGGACGATTTCACTTATGTCCGACTTATTAAAAATTTATTAAAATATTATAAATAAGTAAAGATTTTAAGACGACCATTATTTATATATATTTATCTTTAATGAAATAAATAATTTAAACAATTAATTAAAATAAAAAAAATACATTAAATAATATAATATTTTATTGATATATATAAAGTTTAATTTATTAAGATTTGATGATATTTTTTAATTTAAAATTATTTTAACTTTAATTTTTAATTTGGACATATTTTACATCTACTTATTTTTAAAAAATATTTTTGTAAATTATTTTTAAACATATCCTATATGTATTATTATTACGTCCATGAAAATTATTACAAATTTTATTATTTATTTCTCTTAATTCACAGAATTTCATTCTTTATTTCTTTCCATTTTCAACTCCTGAGAGAGAATTTCAGTTTCTGATGGCTGGCTGAGTCTGAAGCCGAGTCTGGCTCAGTGGGACCATCAGAGCCTCTACCACCGACAGTCACTAATAATGGATGGAATGGAGTTGAACCTGTCTTATCTTTTTTCTCATATCGTCACATATCTAAACATAATCCAAGTATAAATGTACTTTACTCCACGCATCAACCTCTTTGCTTCCTTAGCTTCGGTAACATTTATTGTCAGAATTAAGTGAAAAATTAAAGTAGAATTGAGAAGAAGAAAAAACAGTTTATTTTTTTATTTATCCACGCCATTCAATTTGGCAACGCCTTCATGCAAGTTTTACCACAACTATCATTAACGTCTTATTGGCATCAATGTCTTTTTTCACTCAGAAAGTCAGAAATTGACATTCTCAGGTGTCTCGTAGCAAAGAAATATTTCCACTATCAAACCAAACGACAAAATTTTGTTGCTGTATCATTATCGAGAGAGCGTTATATCATTTTCTGTATTACACACTACCTTAGTAGGAGTGGAGGAGAAATAAAGGACATAGGCCTGTGCTTCAAAAGCAAATTCACAATTTTAAAACCTCTGTTAATATACTGCAATTACCAGCTTTTTTCCACTTAGGATTTAACAAAAAATTACACCAGTAGGGCTTTCTGTTCAACAAGAAAGTTAATGATCAACATAACCCGTTTGCTGATGTGAAAACAACAACCAATAAGAGATTAAGTGCGCTTAGGATACATTATAAATGTGGAATTTTAGTTCTTGAAAACCAGAACAGCATCAAATGTTTGTCAAGCAAAATGAAATTACCCTAGCTAGAAAATGATTAACGTTCGGCATTAAACTAGTTTTTGGGATTTCCACTTCCCACCTGTATTCCATCAAGGAGAATTGTGATTCTTACAAATTTTGGGTTACAATTAAAAATATACCTTGATAACTTCATTTAATACAGTACAACAATAACAATGAGATTATATAAAATACCTGTATAGAATCCCAAAAAAACAACTATCAGTATGGGCTTTCATTGTAGCCCAAACTAACTAATACAAACAATTGAGCTAGCTTAATATTTCATAATATGAAGCATTCCTCTCCAAAATTTTGAAATCATAAAATTATCTCCAAAACATGATGCATAAAAAGTATGCAGAGGTTGTCATTACTAAATCCAATACCTATCATCCACTCCTCAACCTCTTCCACGTACAATATCTGCCAATCCGAACGAATAGTTTCTGAACTTCAGAGATCCAGACTCGGCATTACACTGATTGCATTCAGAGAGCAGTGTTTAACCTCAAATACCAGCTCATTCACTATCTTTGGATTTGTCTGCATCTTACATCCACCACAACGTGACGAATATGTGGAGCATACCATTTTACCCTCTCAACATGTTCTATAGAAATCTCCCAGCAATAACCTGTAGGTTGACCAGTCGTAATTCCCAAAATTAGATCTTCACAGTTGCAGTGGGACAATACAAATATTGAATAATTTAAAAGTATAATATAAAATTATGCTACCTTCCGATCTAGCAATGTCATTTATTGATTTTGCCACATGATCAATCCACTGACTCTCCTCTGAGTCTTTTGTATTCCCATGGACATGTAACACTCCACCCTCTCTTCTGCAACGTTAATTCAATGAGAGAATGAAATCGACAATGAAAGTAGAGGTCAAGAAGTACAATCGTACCAGAATTAAGTTAGTCATATTATATTCACAATTGTCTTTCTTTTCAAGGTTCATACATTGATTCCAATATAGTAAGATTTCAGAGTCATCAACTGAATTAAGAAACATAAATTTGGTTAGTTACTACAGTTTCAAAATGTAGAGCCTTTTTAGGCAATTAAAATACATGAGACGTGAACCACGGCTTTCGGGATCATTATGATTAAAATTGGTTGAATTAGTAGACAAGGCAAACAAGCCAATTTGAAAATTAAACCGAAACCAGAAAGCAAAGACAAAATACCTTAAATATGATGAAAGCAATGATACATATTAGTATTTCCAATTACCTTAAAGCCCTCACAGCTGTGACCCAGCTAAGTTCACTAGATGGAATGAGACCAAGACAAACTCTATCAGCCACACTCTGTAAATCGAAAAAAAAAATCAAACAACTCCATTAAAATATTTCCTCTCACAAACATCAGTGTCAAGAATCAACGAATCCATTTTCCTTAGACATCACAATTTCATAGTCAGTGTTCACAATGATTGGCTTTGATCATGTTTCCTTCATGTTTATCTTATAACCAAACAAAATGATTAAAAATTCCCAATTTCTCTTCATCTTCCTTGTATCCAAAAAAGGGAAGAATATTACAATCTTTACATAATTCCTCTAGACAATTTTCTTCCCCTTCACATAATTCCTCCTTTCATCTTTAATTCTTTAATAATATCACAGAAATGCTCATTTATGTGCTCATGTGTTTGGGGATAATACAGAGGCTAATAATAAATTATCTTAATATTACTGGTACGTACTACAGTCAAGTTTTATTGCGAGTAAACTACACAGTTTTCTAATAACCGAGAGTCCTTTTTATGAAGAGTCAACAAAAAATGGCTAATCAAATATACGTATTGCAAGAGAATAATACTCTATCTCTGTTTTGACTGATAGCTGTTGTAGTCGGTTACAAGTTAAAGCTGTCTTCTTGTATTGGCTGACAGCTGTTTTTTATTCTACAGTTATAACTATCATCATGACAGTTATATATCTGTTACAGCTGTCACCTTGCCAGATGTAGCTTCTCATCTATAAATACTTTGCACAGAGAAGCTCAGCACCTCTCTGTAATCTTTTACATCAAGACATACAATAACATACTTCTTTTCTTTCTATCTCTCTATATTCGATATATATTAACCACCTCAGAATGTTGGCAATCAATCTTTTGATTAATCCTCCTAAATGAGAAATATGTTTACCACCAATAGGGAGGGAACCTGAGGACAATCAAAGCATTGCTGACAAAGGGTGAGGGGTGTCTGATTTGTGACAGATGAAAAATTGATCATTAGCTTCTACACAGTTGAATTTGTAAGTTAATGTGAAGTGCAGAGATGTTTATCAGTGACGTAAAACACAGTTTTAGATGGATTATTGCTGAGAATGATTGTTAGGTGGTGAACCAAGCTCATTGAAAGAATTCAACAGGATGATGGCAATGGTAAATGCAATTTCTCTTTGCAGGGTGCCTACATATGAATAGTTAAAATACAAATACTATACCCTGGGAGCGGTAATTCGGTTATCTCCTTCAAGTATGATACAGCGATCAGCCACAGAATTTGCTTGGAGATTATGTCGGAGTGCTTCTACTGCATGGGGATTCCACTCACAAGCATATACAAATTTTGCCGTGGCCCTGCTTGAGATGAAAAAACAATATGAATAAATATAGGGCTAACATTATTAAATATATACATATATTAGAAAACCTCAGAAGCAAGCAATGCTGGAAAATAGATTATTAGAACTCTTGGTATTTGAGCTTAGGACTTAGGCCCAACTCTATTTCATAAAATTGGTTCGTAAGGTAAATAGTGAAAACTGTCCAAGCTTTATCAACACACCCCCTCACACCTAGGAATAGACATTTTGAGCATATACAAATGCAGGTTAACCAATAACAAGAGCATATACAAATACTTTGATACCATCTTAGAATATCAATCTAACCTAACTTCACAAAACAGATTTGTATGTTGAAGACTGCTTAAGCCTGATAAAGACAATATTGACCATATTTCTAGTTAACATGGCATGTCAACAAGAAAATATTTCCAAACCTCAAACGCTGTTTAATAGAAGTTCAGGAGGCATGTCCCATTCCAGCCACAAAATGTTCATATTTAGATCCAGAATGTATTTTATGGTGTTTGCAAAAAATAAATTATCAAATTTTGTTGACAGTGTGGACCCATATCGTCCATACAGCACTACAAAACTTTAAAATGTCAAAATATAATTAGAGATTAAGTTCAATCCAAAGCTATGCAGCCAACAGATAGAATACCTGACGAGGAAAGGAAGCACAAAGTAGCCAATGCCCGCAAAAAGGTCAACTACAACCTCCTCTCTACAATCCAGACTGGCCATCCGGATTTTCTCAGAAAGATTACCCCATGAAAACATGCATTTTGTAGCATCAAAAGAATAGAGTACTCCATTTTCTCGATGATTGACCCAGCCACCATCTCCAACAAGAATCTGCAATGTGCTATCTCTTGTACCAGTTGCAGCAACTGGGCCCTATAATATCCCAACATATGTCATAAATAAATGAATTCATTGCAAAGATATTTCAGGAAGAATTGGAAACAACAGTGACTAATAAACTAAAGATATAAAACAAAATGACTCGGGAATAAAGTATTACTCGTAATTCTGAGAGTTTTCCCATCAAAAAGATCAACTACTACAAAACATTCATGGTTTGCATTGCATCTGAATAAGAAATTCCAATTCAGTCCTGTTTTAACTTAGCCTTCATTGTCATTGTCTAGACTAGACATGATTCTTTTTATCTTGGAAGAAGATGCTAAAATCAGATTCCATCCTAGACAGAATTTCTATATTGTATTATTATAAGAGAATAGTATCCTTTAACCTTTACAAATTATTTGTTATTAGAAACTTCAGTACTTCATAGACTTAACAAAATTCCATCATCATAGTTATTTTTCAAATACATTCGATATGTACTGTATACTAAACAGGAAAGATAAATAAACCATGTATTAGTAAAAATAAGAATCAGAATGATGAATCCTTCCTTAGGACAAGCAAACACAAATTAATGTATTTGTTAATAATGCATGTATCACATTACCTGGCGAGCAAGACGATGAGCCTTGAGTGATTTGGCAACAATGGGCCAAAGCTCTCCTGCAATGGAGTCCCACAAGGAATCCTTAAAAGAATTAATTGGAAGTATAATAATATCTCCAAGCCGATCCCATCTGGAAGAATAAAGAATGAGTCCATACATAGAACACAACATTAAAGGGATCGCCCACAAGGGGAAATTTCAAGAAAATAGGAAATAAGCAAAGATTGAAAAAAGTTAGTAAGCAAGCACTAATGGTATGTTTGTTTTTCTATTGAAACATGATTAAATGAGGATTTTCCACCTCTCGAGACAAAGGTAGGACTCAAGAATGTGAAGGGGGATTCAGTTGGGTTCAACTGACAAAAAAAAATGCAACCGCTAAGCAGGCACCATTAAAGTAATTTTAATAAAATAAAAAAAAAAACCTTGTAGGCAGTTCCTCTAGAAGCCACACTGGTAGGCCTTTATGCTCAATCAAAGACGTTACTGCTTCAGTCATCATTTTTAAAGGAGATTTGGCAGCTTTTCTTTCTTCAACAACCTTGTCTTCAAGAAGAATGGCACCATACTCATGGAGAATGGTCAATGCTTCAGAATAGGATAACTCATTTAACAAGTATTTATGTTGATTACGTGGATCTAAAAAGGGAGCTTCATTTTTTCCATCTGATGCATCTACCAAATGATGATTCCTTTCATGAAATAGGGCAAAAAAATCTTGATGAACAGGAAAACAGATATGTACTCCACCCTCTTCAGTGCGTGCCTTCCTCCCCAAGTCTAACCATCCAAATTTCTTCAATATATCCTTTCCCAATTTTGCATATTCCTTCTTCAGTTGCAAAATATAATGCAATGCAATCATATGACTTTGGTCATTCAAGCAGGGCAGGTTATCATTAGAACATAAACTTTCATCTTCAAATACATTTGGTCCAAGTTCAAGTTGGGGTTGACATGAACTTTCAATGTTATTCACGTTCGTTCCTTCATCTTGGTTAATCACACATTTTTTATTTTTGACAGACATATGCCCATCACGTGAATGGATTATATGGAGCAAGTTGACTTTTGCTGGCTCACTGAACTTTGTTCCAAATGCGTAGCATGATGCACCACCACCAACAATGACAAGATCGTCACCAACAACATTGATTGTACTACGCACAAACAAATCTTTACCTACAGAATTGATTGTTACATGCTTCCATAGACGAAGCTTCAAATCAAGTAAAGCCAACTCTTCAAAGTGTTGTCTAACAGGACAACCACCGAGGACTCCAAGATAATTCTTATGGACAAAAATTGAATGGGAGAATCTGGCATGTGGATTCCTTCCGGTTGTCCTTTCCTTTGTCCATTGACCCTTCTGAACATCAAAACTATACAAATCCCCAAGTGCTTTCCCACCATTGTATCCACCAAACATGAAAATTTGAGAATCAGATGCCACCATAGCATGTGAGTGACGCGCACATGGCCAATCTCCAGACACTGGTATTTCTTTCCAGTGTAAAGTTTTTGTGTCAAAAACATAAAAGGAAGAAAAGATAGTATCATTATCAAGGCCCCCAAATACATAAATGTTGGAACCCATGATAGCTGCAGCATGACGATGCCTATTGAACACAAAAATAACTATGTATTATACATACAGTGTTTAAAATAATATGGTAAACCCAAACCAGTGCCCTAAGGTTAAAGAATTAAAAGGGGAAAGATTTTTATTGGGCATATGTCATAATTTCTAATACACACCCTAATTCCTTAACCAGTGCTGGGTACTGGTAACACCAAAATAATAATAGCAAATCAATCAACAGCAAGTAATGTCACTACGCCTTATGATATAGTTACGATACAATATAAAATTGAATAAGTAGTAATTGTAAGCATGTATGCACATGAATTAAAATACTGATACCATAACTCATCCAACACATAAAGTCGTCTTAAAAACAAGTGTACAATTTTTTTTCATTACTGAAAAGTTGCTTCATCAGTGGGCTTTCTTTTGAGCAGGAAAGGAGCTGAAAGTTGTAACACAAGAATGCTGTTAAGCATTACCTCGGAGGAAATAAATTCTCAGTGCATTGCAGTAACTTCCAAGAATTCATTGTTGTATCTAGGATCCACACATCACTAAGAATTTTGTCAGGACCAGTCCGACCTCCAATCACAAACATGCTATTTCCAACCATAGAAGCTGTATGGCCCAATCGTGGAGTGGGAGAAGCACAACCAACAGTGCTAAGAATCTCAAGATTGCCAGAATATGGATCAAGCAGCAACAAATCATTTCTCCTGGCATGTCTCCCCAAGCCTCCAAAGCCACCAAAAATGATAAGTTTCTTGTCACCAGCTTTGTTCAATCCACAAGCTGAGTGGCCCCAAAGGAAAAGCATCCCAGCTGGTTCACCAACAATATCAAAATGGCTAATTGATAGACCAGAACCAGGAGAACTCACAGACCCTGCCAACCATTCAAAGATTCAGACTTTTGATTGATATTAAAAGGAAAGTTTACCTGCAATCAGATACATACCAATATGCATCAGTACAGATTTCATTACTCAAACACATGCATTATGATGGTGGAACATTCACAAATCCTGTAAAGTATCAAGTCAGCATCAGATGTAACATAGAGCATCTCCATTGGACATGCGTTGTCAGACTTTCCACAACTTTGTCACAGTTAAAATAGTTTTTTCAGTTCAAACACCTCTTTGACATAGCTTGGACACCTATCCGACACTTAAGCAAGATTTAGAGTAAAGCAATACCTATACTTAGTTAAACACACTTAGACACTCCTATCATGAAAAAATAAGAAAAAAGTCTATTTATATTAGAAATATCGCAAGACTCAGTTTTCCGTAGGACAAAACCAGTTGTTTTGACCATTAACAGATGTTCTTTTAGTAGTATTCTATCAGTGAAAAACCGAAAATCTTAACAACAAATTCGCACTTAGAATGTGAATTATACAAATCTTAATTCCCAATTTAGTCTTCTGCAATGTTGACTGTATAAGAGAGAGAGAGAGAGAGAGAGAGAATGAGTTGATTTTATATACAACAATTCTTATCACTCCAATGGAGAAACTACATATGAGCTGCTTCTTAAGTATAAGAATCCCATAGTCAACTCATATTGTAGATGCTCTACTAACAATCCCTCACTACTGCAAAAGTTGACTAAATTTAACAGTTCAAGAAAACCGTTGACTAAAATGAAAAAGCATACTATACCTTCAGAGGTTTCCGCATTCCCGTTTCCCAACTGAGATTCATCTTCGAGTTGAAGATGGTTGCAAGCTTCATTCGTCGACAACAAACGGTCCCCGTTATCGGCAATCAAGGAACCAGTGGACTGCATAACTTGGAAAAATCTCTGAGTTCTCTTCCTGTTAGCTTCCATCTTCTCATTTGCGACCTGAACGAGATAACGAACATACTCGGGCGTGACCATGACAGTGCGCGTATCCCCCAACGGCACCTCCATGCGAATGGAACAGCGAATGGCGATGATGACGCGCTTCTTGGCATTGGTAATGCCACTCTCTCTGAAGCCGCAGGAGATGGCGAGGGAAACGAGGGAGTGAGCGGCGGAGAGGTCTCTGCACTCGAGAGCAATTATGAGTGGCTCAAATCGGAAGACGAGTTCGGAGACGAAGGGGGAGCGAGTTGGCTCGGAGGGGAAGAGGAGGGAGAGGACCGAGTCGGGATCGGCAGGGTCGTGTGAAACGAATAGCCACGTGCCGCCTCTGGCTTTCTTTTTAGGGTTTGGAACTTCGGAGATGGGTTGAGAGAGGATGGAGATTCGGCCGGAGCAGGAACTTGTGGTGAAGTAAGAAGGGTTTTGGTTTAGAGCGTTCAAGAGAGGAACTATGGGTGCGTCTAACGAACCCTTCGGGGATTTGTCTGATTCCGTTGAAACCAGTGAGGCCAGTGTCGCGGCTTTTCTCTTTTCGAACTCCATGGTTTTCCTCTCAGAACCGTAAACCCACCAAAAACCTCTCCGCAGATCAAAACTAACGGGGCCCTTGTTAGACTCGGGCGGGTTATGGGGTTATGGGCTCCTCAACTTGGGCCACTATGGATTCAGCCCAAGAAACGAAATATATTAAGACCGAACCGAACTGCACTAAACCGAATCGAATCGGATCAGATTGAACCGAATCGCATTGAATCGAACCGAACTGAACCACACTAAATTGAACTGAACCGAAACGAACCGAACTGAACCGAAACGAATCTCATGAACTAAACCGAACCATATTGAATCGAACCTAATCGCATTGAATCAAACCGAACTGCACTGAACTGAAACAGATCGAATCGAATTGGACCAGATCGAACCAAACTCTACCGGACCGGACCGAACCAGACCGAACCAAACTGTATCGAAACGAACTGAACCGGACCAAATCGAACCGAAATGGATCAAATCGAACTAAACCATACCAGATCGAACATAACCGAATCAAACTAAACTGGACCTGACTGAACCGAACCGCACTAAACCTAACCAAACTAGACCGAACTGAACCGAACTAGACCAGACTGAACCAAATCATACCGAACTGAACCGGACCGGATCGGACAAAAGTGAACCGTATCGAACTGAACCGAACCGCACTGAACCAACACATCAAACCGAAATGAACCAGACCAGACCGAACTGAACTAAATCGGACCAAACCGAACTACACAAAACCTAACCGGATAAGACCGAACTAAATCAGACCGAATCGAACCGGTATGGACCGAACCGAACTGAACCACATTGAATCGAATTAAACCACATTGAACCAAAACGTATCAAATTGAACCGAACCGGACCAGACCGAACTGAATCAAAGTAAACGGGACCGTACCGTACCAAACCAAACTGAACCACATTGAACCAAATCAAAACGCACATAACCGAAATGAATCAAACCGAATCGGACTAGACCGAACCGAACCAAATCGAATCGAACCAAACTGAACCGGACTAGATCGAACTGAACCACACTAAACCGAACCGGACTGGACCAAACTGAACCAAACCGAACTGAATCGGACCGGACCGAACCACATTGAACCAAACCGAACCAAACCGAACCACATTGAACCGAATCGAACCGTACTGAACCGAAATGTATAGAACCAAACGGAACCGGACCGGACCGAACCGAACCAAACTGAACTGCATTGAATCGAATCAAACTGAAACGGATCGAATCGAACCGGACCAGGCCGAACTTAATTGGACCAAACTGAACCGTATTGAACCAAATCAAACCAAACTGAACCACATTGAATCGAATTAAACCGCACTGAACTAAAACGTATCGAACCGAACAGAACCGGACCGGACCAAACCGAACCAAACTGAACTTTATCGAACCAAACTTAACTGAACTGTACTGAAATACTCTTTAGTTGTGTTGAATTTTAAAGCACCTTTAAAAAAGGAAAAAATTTAAAGGAAAAATTTACACTTTCATAATAAGTTAAAATAGAGCAAAAGGAAAGTCGCTTTGTAATATGCATAAAAAATGTTACACCCAAAAGTTTTTAAGTTCCAACATAACACTCGTGAAGTCCCTCTTAAACAATTGGAACATAATATTCTTCTTTAAATTAAATAGAACTAGGGTATAAATAATAACATAAATAAACTTTATACTTTTAATAAAAAAAAAATTTAAAGGACAAACTTAAATTGATTTGTATTCACCTTTCACACAAATAATTATTTTTTCAAAATGAAGAACGTAAAGTTTCGAAATTGGTAAAAACCTAAATTTTTAAGAAAAATATTATAAAATGATGAAAAAAAAAATGAAATTAGAGTAACGAAGGATTGAGTATAAAAAATAAAAAATGCAAAAGATAAATAAGAAAAGAATAAAATGTTAGTTAGGTTATACTTCAAAAATAGATAATAGACATACCTGGTGTTATTAAATACTCAAAATAGACATACCAGTCGTTTTTAAATAAAATATTCTAATGGTCGATATTTGTACAACTCTTATGCAACAAACTTGGATGGTAACAGAATGTCGTACAATATGATACCTGAGAGGAATTAGTAAAACAAATGTAATCATTTAATATCGTATGAGATAAAAGTAAGATGTATGTAAGAAGTTAAATAAAAATGTAAGTCTAATATAAAATAAAACTGTAATATTAATAGTAATATAAATATAGATAAATACACGACTAAAACTTGGATCCACGATTGATTCAGCCAAGTGTAAAAACTATTTTTGAGTTTTTTTAAAACAAAATATTCCACTGTTCGATATTTATGCAAGTCTTATTCAACAAACTTAGATGATAAGAGGGCCAGGTACAATGTGGTCCCTAAGAAGAATTAATAAAATGAATGTAATATTAATAATAACAATAATAATTATTTTACAAATACTAACAATAATATTTAAATAATATTAATATGAGTACAACTACTAATAATATCACTAATAATAATACAAAAAATCATACAAATATAGATAAATACAAAAACTAAAATTTGGATCCACGATAAATTCAGCCAAATAATAAAATATATTTTTGATTTTTTTTTTTAACAAAATATCTCACTATCTCACTTGTCAATATTTGTGCAAGTCTTATGGAACAAACTTGAATTGAAATGTAACAGAAGGACGTTCAATATGGTTCCTAGGAGAAATTAGTGCAAGTCCACGAAGATCGTCCGCACGTGGCTTGTTTGAATTTGTTCTGTGTAAAGTGTGACCAAAGTAACTGCTAGAGTGGCTACAAAATCTCATTTTCCCACACTAATAATCACTGCTCACACCTCTCTACTCTGTTACAATATGGACATGTCTTTGCATTTCAACTGCAAAACGCCGTTCGCCAATGTCAAGACGTCCTTCGGAGCTGGCTTGTTATTCCCCATCACTGTCCAAAGAAATCAATCACCTAAGGTATGTTAGGGTTATCTCAATATGTTTATGCTTTTATGCATATTGATAAATATAACAAAGTCAGTTTTTGTTGTTTATTGTACACTGCAGGGTAAGCTCAAGAATGGTTGGCACTCTATCTCCATCAATGCTAGTGCAGGTTTATTAGCTACTTTTGTTAAATTTATTTACACTTTCTATGCCAAATCATAGATCTTATTTACTCCCATACCCTTTTAATTTTGAAAAAAAAAAATGCTTAAATATAATAGAGCATCATCTTCTGGCAGATTTTTCAAGTAGAAAAGAAAAGAAGATCTTCATTGCAATGCCCAAGGGTCATGATAATGATTCCAAGGATTTCGTCCTAATACCATCTACTGGAACAAGTAATCTAGGTGGAGAAAATGAAAAGGCTTATATATTTAACAAGAAAGATATCGTTGAAGCTTCAAAGGGAGAGGTTGGATATTTGGATGAAAAGTTAGTCGATTATCCAAAAATCATAACGATTATTGAAGAATCAAATGTTACTGGCAGTGACTATAAAGTAAATAGAGAAGTTGTGATTGGAAAAATAGATTATCACGTTGATGATATATTAAACGATGAAGTTACTCAGTTGTTGAAGTTACAATTAGAAGAAAGGTTTCACAGACAAGAAATAGAGAGGATTGCTGAGGAAAATGTGTCACTCGAAAACAAGTTATTTATATATCCTCCTGTGGTTACGCCTGATCAAGAGATTGAAGTGTTTCTTAACAAGAGTCTTTCAACTCTGTGTATTGAGTCAGATATTTTTATTAAAGGAGGTTTTAATGATTGGAGATGGAAACCTTTCACTGAGAGATTGAATAAATCAGACCTACTCGGTGGTGATTGGTGGTCTTGTCGATTACACGTTCCAAAAGAAGCCTATAGAGTGGACTTTGTGTTGTTCAATGGGAAAAGTGTTTATGACAATAATGACGAAAAGGATTTCTCCATACATGTCGATGGTGGAATTACTGCATTTGAGTTTGAAGATTTCTTGCTCGAGGAAAAACGTATAGAATTAGAAAAACTTGCTACGGAGCAAGCTGAAAAAGAAGAGCAAGAAAAAATTGCGAGAAAAATAGAGGCTGAGAAGGCTGCGAGAGAGGAAGATAGATCATTGGCTATGGCAAAGGTAGAATCGAAGAAAAAATTGTTGCAAAAGTTGACAAAAAATGCAGTAAGATCTGTTAAAAATCTTTGGTACATAGAACCTATTAAGTTTGAAGGAAAAAGTTTGGTGAGATTATATTATAATAGAAAATCAGGTCCTCTTGCAAAAGTTCAAGAAGTATGGCTTCATGGTGGGTACAATGATTGGATGGACAAATTATCATTTGTTAAAAGGCTTGTCAAAATTGGTCCAAAAGATGGTGATTGGTGGTGTGCTGATGGTATGCTCATTTATTTTTTTATGTTCATTCATTTATTTGAAGATGGTAATTTATTTTTTGGATAATGATATTCTGACTCACTTTTTTTGACTTACTATTTCAATCATTTTTAGATTATCACATTAGTAAAAGAAATTAAAATAGATGATCTAAGGGTGAGGCGAATTAATAAAGGGTAAAAAAAAGTGGGTCAAAATATCATTATCCTTTAGTATTTTATCAATATCTAACTTGAAGTAAGCAATATTTTTTAAAATCAAATTACATTTGATGCAGTTGTTGTCCCAGAGCAAGCAATTGTCATAGATTGGGTTTTTGCTAATGGTCCACCTAGAAATGCAAGTGTGTATGATAACAACAATGGTAAAGACTTTCGTGCTCTTGTGAATAAGAGCATACCAGATGAAAAGACTTGGATTTGGGAACAAGAAAGGACATATATAAAATTGCAAGAGCAAAGAAGGTTAAGAGAAGAAGCTCTGGCTGTGAAGGTTAGTTTTCAAAGAAAAATGTCTTTTAAAAGGATGTATTATCACACATATAATTGATTTGGACTTGATATATACTGTTTACAGGTTGAAAAAACAGCTATTATGAAAGCTGAAACAAAGAACAAAACTTTGCAGAGATTTTTACATTCTCAAAAGCATGTTGTCTTCACTCAACCTCTTCGTGTTGAGGCAGGGAGTACAATAACTGTGCTTTATAATCCCTGCAACACGATCCTAAATGGAAAACCAGAGGTTTGGTTTACACATTCATTTAATCGTTGGACTCATCGAAATGGTTTATTTCCACCTCAAAAAATGTTGTCTTCAAACAATGAAACTTATGTCAAAACCTCCGGTGAGTCTTTCATATAATTTACTTTTGAAAAAACAAAAGGAATATTCAATTACATAAATTGGTTCCTTTTAAATTAACAATGTCACATTTTCCTTGTACAGTTAAGGTTCCATTGGATGCATATATGATAGATTTTGTATTCTCCGACAAAGAAGACGGTGGGGTTTTTGACAATAACAATACGATGGATTATCATATACCTGTTTCAGGCAGTATTGTAAAGGAAACAACCATGCATATTGTTCATATTTCTGTTGAGATGGCCCCTATTGCGAAGGTAATTAATATTTTCATTAATAACTTCATCTAAAATTTCTTATTACATTTTATAATAAAAAGTACATATAAAATTTCTTATTACATTTCAAGAGTAATTTTACACATTTTAGGTTGAATGATTGATACTTTTATTTTTTTGTAGGTTGGAGGGCTTGGTGACGTTGTTACTAGCCTATCACGAGCAATTGAAGAACTAGATCACCATGTAGATATTATTCTTCCAAAGTACGATTGTTTGAACCTTAGCAATGTAAGTTTTTTTGTTATTACTTTGTCACTTAAGATATATCACCATACATCGAATAACTACACTTTATTCCTTAAATAAGCATTTTGATCATTCATATCGAGAAAACATGATATTATATATGATTATTATTTGTAAAAGTGTTATAAATTGAGCTTACTTCGTCATCAAATGAGAAAAACACAAATACCATGAAATTGTTTTAGTTATTTTTTAACATGCTTCTTAATGATGTTTGCTGAGAACAAATATTGATGGCCCTCTTGTGCTTTTAAATTTTGTTTGATGTACATACAAAAGTTTTAATTTTGTTTTAAATGTATGTCTCTTGATGCAGGTAAAAGATTTTCGATATCACAGAAACTATTTTTGGAATGGAACTGAAATAAAAGTATGGCATGGAAAGGTGGAAGGTCTCTCGGTGTACTTCTTAGAACCTCATAATGAGTAAGAAATTTAGCTCTAAAACTTGAAAACATTTTACTATCTAGTAAAGTGAATTATGTTGGAACAATAATTATATTCTTTTATGCAGTTTCTTTCGTCTTGGTCGTATCTATGGTTGTGAGAATGATGCAGAAAGATTTGGTTTCTTTTGTCATGCAGCTCTTGAATATTTATTTCAAGATGGATTTCAACCGGTAATTAATATATATATATATATATATATATATATATATATATATATATATATATATATATATATCATTCAAGTAGTAATTGAATTGTCATTTAATTACTCTTTAATTTAATTATTTATGAATGGTTATGTTATGAACAGGATATCATCCATTGCCATGATTGGTCGAGTGCACCAGTTACATGGTTATGCAAAGAACAATACAGACATTGCAATCTAAGCAAAGCAGGGGTTGTGTTTACAATTCATAACCTTGAATTTGGAGCTCATTTAATTGGAAAAGCAATGGCATACACAAACAAGGCTACAACTGTAAGACTGCTACTAAATGGTTCTTTCAGAAATATTTTTTCTCTGTTGAGGAATTTTATTAATCATGTGTTTTTTTATTATCAGGTTTCCCCAACTTATTCTAGAGAGGTTTGTGAAAATCCTGCAATTGGTCCTCATTTTGACAAGTTTCACGGTATCTTAAATGGAATTGACCCTGATATATGGAATCCATTTAATGACAAGTTCTTACCTGTAAGTATGCATATACACAATTTTCCTTTTTTTATGCATAAATTATTATAACTGAAATATTCTATTGTTTTCACAGATATCGTACACATCTGAAAACGTTGTTGAAGGTAAAAAAGCTGCCAAGGAAGCCTTGCAAGATAGACTTGGTTTAAAAAGAGTTGATCGTCCTTTATTAGGGGTTATTTCTCGATTGACTCATCAAAAAGGAATTCATCTCATCAAACATGCTATACATCGCACCCTAGAACGTGGTGGACAGGTTTTTATTCTTCTTCAATTTTGTATTGTTTATATTTGTCGGTGTTTGGAATCCAAGTGTGAACACCATAAACCTATCGCTTAAAGGTTTTGGGTTAAGAGTGATGTCAATCCCTTATGTCTGGATTAAACTCCTGTCTTATTGATGTATCTCTTTCGAAAGATCCAACAATTCTTTCTGCTAAAGAACATTCGTGTGAACAATGAAATGTTTTGGTGCAGGTTGTGTTACTTGGCTCAGCTCCAGACCCTTGTATCCAAAAAGATTTTGAAAATTTGGCTAATGAATTACATTCTGTTCATCATGATCGTGTTAGACTTTGTCTTGTATACGACGAGCCCTTATCACACTTGGTAATTCATGACTGATATCTTTTATGCGCATAAGCATAATAAAGAATATTATAGATTGATTTGAAATGTGTTGTTGAAGATATATGCTGGAGCTGATTTCGTTGCAGTTCCTTCAATCTTTGAGCCATGTGGACTAACTCAACTTATAGCAATGAGATATGGTTCAATACCTGTTGTTCGAAAAACAGGAGGTTTGTACATGTTTTATTTATTTTTCACTCGAAGTACTAAATGATTTCGTTGGTTGTTATGTTTTTTATAAATATGACAGTACATTTTGTAAAGTTATTATTTTTATCTTCATAAATGTGTAGGACTATATGATACTGTATATGACGTTGACCATGATAAAGATAGAGCACATGCACAAGATCTTGAACCGAATGGATTCAGTTTCGATGGAAGTGATGCTACTGGTGTTGATTATGCCCTCAATAGGTGAGTTATATGTTGTGTAATGGTATTATAGTATAACATTTGCATCTGAACATAAGAGATCTAATATTAAAAGTTTACTTTTTTAGGGCAATATCAAGATGGTACGAGGATCGTAATTGGTTTGACAATTTATGCAAAACAGTGATGGAGCAAGATTGGTCATGGAATCGTCCAGCTCTTGATTATTTAGAGCTTTACCATGTTGCACGTAAGGCAGCATGAGATTTGATCAAAATAGATTTTTGTTCTTTTCCTCTTGTATACACCATTTGTTGGTGATTATTTAGTTTAAAACACTTGATTATTGCAAATGGTGAGTTAGACAAAGTAATAATAATTATTATGACACAATGTTATTAAAAATGTTTTTCAATTGGTTCATGCTTATTCTTTTAATCAAACAGTAAAGTAAGTTATTTTATCACGGTTTTAGACGTGTTAAAAAAAAATTATCTTATAATTTGAAAAACTCATTAATTATAACATCAATAACATTGCAAAACAGTCATGCAAGGTCTTTTGCTCGACAAAATCAAAAATTAAGTGTAAAGTTTTATTTTTCTTATTTTTTTATGATAATAATTTTTTTTATAATTTTATTATAAATATTTTTTATTTATTTTATAGGAAGTTTTATAATTAAAGAAATAGTTAAGTTAAAAAAAAGTATTAAATTGAAAAAAAAATGATTAAATTATTAAAAAAATTAAAATTAATAAAATAATATTTTTGTTTTAAAAAAATATTTAAATGATAGAATTGAAAAACAAATATGGATTAAAAAGGAATCCTTTTTATATATAAGATATATAAATAAATATGTGCTATTTATAATAATTTATAGCATTATTTATATTTACTTTTGTAATAGTAATAGTTTCATTATCATCTTTAATTATGAAAAGATAAATAGACATACGTATAGAATATAAATCACTAATTTACGAGAATTCTAATAAAAAAAAATATATGCAGACTAAAATGCATGAAATCGTGACTAATTTATGAGAACGCAAACATAATGTCCGTATTAACCTGATTAAAATAAAATAAAAGTTTAAGAAAATCAAACTCGTGTAAAAAAAAAATCAAATAAGATTTAAGTGGTTTTATAAGCAGTTATTAAACAAAAAACTTCATATTTATCTATATAAAAATTGAACTCAAAACTAATTATATCCTATATTATTCATTCTCAGTTTCGTATTCCTTCTGCCTGATAAGAAAATAAAACGTTATTAAATTAAGCATGAAATTGCTAAATGGTGATTTGTAAAAGATACAATAGTAAAGCCTCTCCAACGGCTAGTTCTGCGATCGAAAAATCCAACGGCTCTGATCCGTCGACCGTTTGAACAACGTCTAGAAATATAGCCGTTACCAACATTTTCTCTGCCTCCGATCTCCTATAAATCTTTGAAATCCTTGCCTTCTATTCACTTCGCCTTTTCTTTCTTCAGTGTACTCCAAGCTTCCATTTCCATGTCCTCTAACAAGCCATCACCATCTTCAATGCCTTCAAGCCCTAATCCAAGAAGTTCCGAAATCAGTAACCCCATTAGAAGGAGTTTCACCGGAAACCCCTTCGGCAAACCCTCAATTGTCCCAAGCCATGGAGCCAAAACTCCCGCCAACAGCCCTTTAGGTATCTCTCTCTCTCTCTCTCTCTCTCTCTCTCTCTCTCTCTCTCTATTTACATTTGTACTTGGTATTAGAAAGTGTTCCCTTTAGGTATCTCTCTCTCTCTCTCTCTCTCTATTTACATTTGTACTTGGTATTAGAAAGTGTTACAACATTAAAGATTATATGTTGATGGATTTAGGGTTTGGTATTCTGCAGATTTTTCTAGAAGAGGTTCTGGTGGGGTTCGCGAAAGCGGAGGGTCGCTGAGGGACTCCTTGGATGACAAAGAAAATTGGAAAGATCAAATTTTGAAACCGGTGAAGGTTCGATCACCAGCTGTTTGCTCAAAGGGCTCAAAGAATTTCATGTCTCCAACCATTTCTGCTTCCTGCAAGATCAACGAGTCTCCCCGAAAGAGAGTCCTGACTGAGCGGAACGAGATGGTTCCAAGTCCCGTGGATTCGAAAAGCCACGTTCGTAAGGTAAGTTTTGCTGATCCCTTGGAGGAAGGCCCCAGGTCTTCCTTGACTAGTGAGGATTTGAGTGGTGACAGTGAAACTTTGATGTCAAAGAATGATACAGATTCGTCTGTTGAAACTTTCAGTAGCCTGAGTGTGAATAATCTTCTGGTTACAGAGGATGACATTCACACTGAACCATCGTTTGAAAATGAGCCTGATTGTGTTAACCTTGACCCTACTTTTAAGCTTAGCCCCACTGCCACTCCTCCTGTTTCATTGAAAGCTACCGTGGTGGCCCCTCTTGGTGCAGATCCCTTGATACCTCCTTATGACCCTAAAACCAACTACCTCTCCCCTAGACCGCAGTTTCTTCACTACAAACCTAAATCACGAATTGAAATCTTCAGGGAAAGGGAATTAGAGGACTGTTTCATATCTGGAAGCTTTTCGGATTCAGAAATCACGGAGGATACCCAATCTGAAGGCTCGCAGAAGGAATCGGATGTTTCTTCGGATGTAATTGTGAAGGAAGAAGAGTGTGGCCAGATCTCCGAACCGAGTCCTGCTAAGGAGACTCTCATGCCAGTGGAGTTTGCTGAAGCAAAAGAAGTGCCAAAACCACGTTTCACGGTGAGAGCAAAGGCTGCTGCTCTGATTTTGCTTCTTGCAGTTGCTTTTGTATCGATCTCGGTCACAGATTCTCCTGTGATTGATCGAACTGTGTTTGAAGACCCCTACAAGGTATCTTCTGAATTTTCAGTGTTTGCAAGAGCTAAATTTGATCAACTCACCCAGTTTGCAGAAACAAATTTTGATGAGATAACTCAAAATTTGCAAATTTGGTTTACCAAGTTGCTGTTATCGTTATCTGAATTTGTTTCGGATATTAGAGGGATACACAACTTGGCCAAGTTGCAATATTATAATTTGACGGTTCAGCAGGACTATTCCATGGTGAATCAGTATCCTATATTTGGTGGCGGTGAAAATGAAATAGGTGAGACTCATGCACCAATATGGGACATCGAAGAAAGTGTTGTTGCCGCAGATATTGTCAGTGATATTGAGGAGGATATTTCCGAGGAGCATTATAAAGTACATGAAGAAGAAGTTCGGCGCGATATTGCTAGAGTTACTGAAGTTGAAAATGTTTTGCATGCTCCAGAATCAGAGCAGCTGGCTGAAGCAGGAAGCTTGGATATTGCTACCATTAGTGGAGTTACTGAAGTTGAAAATGTTTTGCATGCTCCAGAATCAGAGCAGCTGGCTGAAGCAGGAAGCTTAGATATTGCTATCATTACTGGAGATGAAAATGTTTTGGATGCTCCAGAATCAGACGAAGTACTCAATATGGTAGAATCAGAGCAACTGGCTGAAGCAGGAAGCTTAGATATTGCTACAATTACTGGAGTTGAAAATGTTTTGGATGCTCCAGAATCAGATGAAGTACTCAATATTGTAGAATCAGATCATCGGGCAGGAAACTTGGAAGCAAACCTGGCACAAGAAGCTGAGACTAACTTAAATGTTGAAAACCAGCCAAGTTTGAATTCGGAGGTTGCTGAAATTAGTATTGAAGCGTATGACTCAGATACAAGTCCGGCACAAGAATATGATGTCAACAGGCAAAATTTGGATTTTGATGTTGCAGAGGAAAAATCAACAAGCATAGATGCTGCAATCAAAGGGGATGAAGGGCAATTAGAAGCAATTCAAGTCCATTCACATGTGGTGCTATATTTACTGCTAGGTGCTGGTACTGTTATAATTGCAGGTGCAGGTATCAACTGGTCTAGGAAGGGTAAAAGCAAAAGCTCAAGCTCGATGAAGCAACCTCTGCAGTTGCATAAGGTCTCCTTTCCATCTAATAACCAGCAGATTTCGCCAGAGAAGTCATGTGGGCCCATAGAAATGGACGTGATTGAAGATTCATCGTGTCCTTCAGATACGGGCAGCTTTCAGCAAAGCTCGTTCTACAGCGAAAAAGTAGCGAATGAAGGTGACAAACCAGTCCCTGAGAAGAAGCGTAAGAGTAACTACAGGAGAGAATCTTTAGCCTCTTCTTCATCAGACTATTCCATGGATTCCTCATCGTATGGAAGCTTAACTGTGTACGAGAAAATTTCAATGAAGCAGGTAAGTTTTCTTTTAAAAACATTTGTTATTTTTTCCCTTAGGATTGCATCAATAAACTATTTTCTCTTATTCTTGGTTTTGTTTTTTCAGGGACATGGGGATGATAAGGTGATCACTACTCCTGTAAGGCGTTCAAGTAGAATTAGAAACCAAGTCACTTCTCCTTCTTAGACGGATTTTGGGTTAGTGAGTGTTTAGTTTTTAGTTTGCAATTGTTGAACCGATCCATGGGTGTGCAACTGTCATTGAATGGAAAACCAACACAATCCCTAGTGTTAGTTAACGTAGGATTAGAAAGCTTTGCCAATTTCTCTTTTGTAAGCTGACCAGCATAAGCTGTTACTGTGTAAGCAGAAGTGTCTATCTTCTGAATCTTGACGGTGCAGCAGAAAAAATTTATTGTTGAGCGAATCACTGATTATTTATTGATTTATTATATATGACTACTGCATTTTACTTCTTATTTTGAAATGAGTTGTGCGCATATCTTCTGACTAGTGAAGAAGATGGTGATGATGTTTGTTTGTATGCATATTCTACTAAAATTTGTTTGTTCAAAAATTGGTATTTCAAAAATAAATTTGCTTCTTCAATACGGAACAATATTTGCGACGAATACAAGTTTGTTTAACCCTAATTTGTCGTACCAAAGAAATTGAAGAAGGTAAAATGAAGATTTTCTATTGTTCTCTTAATGTGTCTTCTAATTGTTTTTTTTTTTTTTTAATTTTCGTAGTCTTTATATTTTTCAATTTGGTCTATTTTAAAAAATTAGATGGAATTAGCATTTTTTATTTTTAATTTATTTATTTTAAAAAAATTAAAACTTAGCTCACGTCAATCCATTATAGTTCGGTCTCTCTAGTTTGTCGATCTGTGTCTTTTCATTTTTAAAAATTAAAAACAATTAAAAAATAATAATTTTTATATTATGTAAATAAATTTATTTATAAATATATATATATATATATATATATATATAATATTTTATAAACAAAAATTTTAAAAATTAAAATTAAAAAATTAAAAATATAAAACAAATAAAAAAAATAAAAAAAAAATATTATATATATTATATAAATAAATTTATATATAAATATATATATATATATATATATATATATAATATTTTATAAACAAAAATTTTAAAAATTAAAATTAAAAAATTAAAAATTTAAAACAATTAAAAAAAGGTGGCATATTTCTTCAAATAAACAAAAATTAACTTTTATATATCAATTGTATTTTTATTAAATTTGATATTTTTATTATATATTTTTAACAAAACTAAATTAATTTAAATTTGTATTTCACATTATTTTTAAATTTTTAAATTTGTTTTAATAAACTTGGCTAAAATTATTTTCAAATTTATGTAATTTGTTTTTAACACCAACTCAATACACATTTTAAAATGTACAATTATTTGAAATATGAAATTTAAATAGAAAACAATATTAAGTATGATGTAACAAAATATTAATAATTTATTGATTTTTTTTCTATTAATATTATTTTCTACTAACAATTTAACACCAACTCAATACACATTTTAAAAAGTACAATTATTTGAAATATGAAATTTAAATAGAAAACAATATTAAATATGATGTAATAAAATATTAATAATTTATTGATTTTTTTCTATTAATATTATTTTCTACTAACAATTTAAAGCAATTTTAAATACGATGTAAATTTAAATAAAGTAATCTTATTAAAAATATTTCCTAAAAATATCAATTTTGGTAGATATTTTTGTGTATCATTTATATAAAAATTAAATTTATTAAACTAAAATTGAGACAAAAATAAATACAAAAAGGTTTTAAGAATGACGAAATGACACATGATATATTATCACTACCTCATCATCACATTATTACTGTCACATAATTTTTTTTATTTTTTAAGAGAATAAAAATTAATGAAATAAAATAAAATAAATCTGGAAATGATACATGACACTCTTTTTAATGTGGTTACTACATTGCTAAGGGGAAGAATTTGATTGTCTCACATTTTTTCTAAAATAATAACTAAGATAAATAAAAATAGAGAAACTAAATTAATTTATTTTTTTATAATTTCTTTTTTATTTGAGTCTGTGAAGTTAGATCCAAGAATTCTCCTACGGTTGTATTGGACTGACAACACTCTTTAATTTGTGGTCCAAAAAGAAGTTTTTCATAATTTCACTTACCTATTATTGGTATCTACTTTTGGACATAAAGTTTCTCTGTTTAAAGCATTGGTGGTAGTAGTCGTACTTTATTCACAAATATGTACGGATTATGGATGGTCATGAATGTTCACACTTAATTCTATTTTACAATGCAATTATGGACTTTGTTTTTCGCTGTCTATTCACATATATTTCATTATATTCTATTCACATAACTTCTTATAACTGTCTTGGATGACAAATTAAAAAAAGTTATTTTTAAAAAATAGAAATTTAAGTTTTCTTTATGTTATTTATAAAAAAAAATCACGCGTGCAACATAATTGTCATATTAAGCTCACATTTTGAATGGTTTTCTAATAATCAATTTGATGAAATATAAGTTAAGTCAAAATTTAAAATTATGTTTAAATATGATTTTAGTTTATAGATATGATGCAAAAAAATATAAATTTATATTTAAAATTTTGATATATCAAAATTATATCTATTTATTTATAAATTTGAAGATAAAATTATATTAAAATTTTGAACATACATAAATTTTAATTTCATGTTAAATTTAGGAATTAAAAACGTATTAAAATTATATATAGTTGAAACTTTTTTTTCATTTAAAATGAATAGTCAGTCAAATCCTGAATACAAAAAATCAATAAATAATACAACAATAAAATAAAAAAAATCAACAAATGTACTTATGATTATATAGGATATTCGTAAAATGATATATTAGATATAGCATAGTTGTGATATGAATTTTTGTGATTATCCATTCAACTCACATTTTTGTTATAAGTAGGTTAGGTTTTTGTATCAACCGATGTATACTTTCTGTGTCACATTCTTATCGTTTTATTTTAGGAAGCCAAACTTGAGTAAGTTACATTGACATAGCACAACTGTATAAAGTTCTCTTATTTTAATTTGTATATGTTATATAATTAACTCATGCATGGTATTTTTTTTATTAATTTATATATGTTTTAATTTACGTAAATATTTTTTGTCTTAATGTTGGAAAATATTTCGAAACTTTTAAATTCTTAATTTAATATCAATAAAGATAAGTCATTCATAAAAGAAAGGTAAGTCAATATTATTAAATTATTTTTAATTGAATAATTAAATTGAGTAATATAATGAATTTTCTTTACAAAACAATATATATATATATATATATATATATATGTGTGTGTGTGTGTGTTATAACATCTTTTAAACAATAATTATAATTATAATATTAATATTAGTTTTTATAAATATTCCTTATTTTCATCATACAATATTATTTGAAGAAATAAATTGTATATACTTTTTATTTTATAATTATATGTACTTATTATCATTTTATGTGTAAAAAATGGTTAATAACAAGAATATTTAATATATTATAAAAAAATTATATTAGTTTTTAAGGGAGAGCGATAAAACAGGTCAATCCAATTTGTTTTGGCCTACTTCGCTCTTGATTAGTGAAAAATGGTCGAGTTTGACTGGTTCACCACTAAAAATTAGGTCACAAACTCTAACTTGTCTTGCCACCTTACTTTATTTTTTTAAAATTTTTATTTATAAAATTTGTTTATTTCAATATTTTCTAAGCTTTTAATATCAATTAATATATTTAATTAGATAAATTAAAATAAGTATTATATATTTAGGCTAAATTACTATATTATAACTAATAATTGAAACTTAAGTTGTAAGTGTCAATGATTTAAATTATAATAGTATTGTAAATTTACATTTATACAAAAAAAATAATATAGAAAATTAATTATTTTTATTTATTTTTTTAAAAAGTTAAAAATGGATCAGCGGGTCAAGACAGACTGGTCCGCCAATTTAACAAGTTAGGCGGACTAGACTAAAATATGGACTGACAATTTAAAAACTCCAACCTAACCTGTTATTTTTTTGACGGATTAGTTTGACAAACCAAACCTGCTTTGACACCCTAATTTTTAATTGTATAATAATTAAAAAAAAAGAGTAACTATTTTTTTTATTACATACAATCTTAACATTAAAAAAATAAAAACTGATATGTAAATAATTGTTTGTGATATATATTAAAAAATTAAATGATATTAAAATCATTAAACAAAAATAAATTATAAGCACTTAAAGTAAATTAATTTTGTAATAAAATATAATATTAAAAGTAATTTATTAAATGATAAGAAAAAGAACGGTACATGTAATGATGTTATTTATAAAATAATGAATATATGACACAATTATTTTAATTTAACTTTTATTTATTTATTTTGCCTTTTAATATTTTTATGTTGCACTAACATAGTTAATAGTAAAAAGTAAAAGAGAACGATTAAAAGAATGCGAAATATTTAAAATTAACATTTTTTTAGTTTGACTAAAAACTAAAAATATATTTAAAAATTTTAAAAACTATTTTAACACACTTACCAAATATATAGCTGTCATTTAAATTTATTTTGAAATGAAATATCATGGATAACCTTTTTGTTTACCATGTTTATGAAAGAGTGTCGGGTTGGGTTGGCTCATATGGATTGAATTAAAAATGAGTAAGTTTAATTCGGTTTATTTTTTAGTGAGCTAGAATATTTGTAATCCGGTTCGACTTATTATAGGTTGGTGGGTTAATGATTTGACTTACATATTATTATTTTTAATTTATTTATATATTAATTGTATTACAATGAAAGTGAATTTAATCAATTTATTTTTTATAATAGTAGAATCAAATTGTTTATGTAATTCTCGAAATATTATTATAAAGATAGTAATTAAAAGTTAAAGCATCAAAGTATATAACTTAACAAATAAATAAATTAAACATTCAAACAATTCAAATATTATTGAGTTATCTTTTAGTATTTAAAAATATTAAATTGTGAATTTATATAATTATAGGTAATAATAATTATAATAAAAAAAATTAAAAATTCTAAAAAAAATTGATATCGTTGTTATTGGAGGGTTGTGGGTCAATCCAACTTCAATCCGGCTCGAACCCATTTAACCTGTAGATTAAGTAAGTCGATTTCAATTCAACCTACTTTTGAAAAATATGAAATTCTTTCGATCCAATCCGATTCAAATCCCGTGATAATGACTTGTGTGATAGAACCCATCTTGACATTTTTACTATGCTATAGTTAAGTAATGGATGATGCATATTTTTTAAAACAAAAGTTGTTTATAAAACTAGATTGGGTCTAGTAATGAGAAGGAATGAAGTTGATTGAAAGATAACAAATTGTTGTAAGAATAAATGTTATGCGCTTTCACATATAAATTCTGAATTTCTTAAAGTATCCAACACTTTTCTAACAAGAAAACACTCTTTTTCATAGATGTATGTTAAAGTTTATACGAAGTATTTTGTGAATAAAATAGGGAACTAATAGTTATAAAATGGGGTCAGAGTAACTATAGTTGATTATGGTTTTTGTGCCAGGATAGCTGTCAATGTTTCCAAAACAGCTAGTTACGAATCCTCAGTAATAAATGTGAATTGATATTGATATACGTGCAAATTTGCTATCTGGCTAAGCTACAGTATACTAGAATATTGCATCCACTGAAAACTAGCATGGGTGGATAAGAACATTAAACAGTGGAGCACAAACAAAAACAAATAATGCTGTCACTAAAACATGTCTTCATTCAACTAAGCACGCATAAACAATTAGTAGTACAAACAAACTCTTAAAAGTAACCAAACAACATGTAAAACTACTTCTTCAACAAAATAATGGTTTGCTAGAACACCATATCATCACAACCTTCACTCGTAAACCAGGAAAAAGACAAATAAACATGCTATGTTATCGATATACAATTGGAATCGTGATTTAAGTATATCATCTAACACCAAGAGTTACGGCACTGCATTCTTCTAACCCTGAGCAGTGTGCATTAATGATCCAACAAGGTAGGAGTAAAAAGGTGGAAGATAAATGCTAGGTGTACAACCATAAGGTGATGATGGAGAATTGAAGGCATTGTTATTCGTCAGGAAAAAACTGGCTACATATCTCAATGTTATGGTAAAACCCAATGAAACAACTACTATATACTTGGTAGGAGGAAGCACCCTCTCCAAGGCAATTAATAAAGGATGGTTAGGCTCACACTTTGAAGTTTCACACTTAATCAGAAGAGATGAACCAATGGAAGAAAAACCCTTTTGTTGTTTTGTTTTGTTTAATCTCTGAGTGGCGAATGAGTTACTACTACGTAAAAATAGATGAGTAGTTGAGGATAAGGTTGCAGATCCTTGAGGTACGTTCAAGCCAATCGTGCATCACCACCTCTCCCAATCAGGATGCAGCCTTTCAGAACTTTACAAAGATATTGAAAAAACAAAAGCCATTGAAGTTCTGTTTCTGCACATACACACATAAATACATTGCATAGCTGATAAGATACATAATAGCATGCAGTGTATCTGCAACAACTGAGTGATAAATTAGGCAGCAGCAGCAGCAGCAGCAGAAGCCTGAGGGTGCGTTTAAAAAATTTTCACCTCTTCTTAATAGTGCTGTGCTGCTATTGATATGATGGGACTTTCTCTTTGGGTTTTGATCGATGCCGCTATGCTCATGTCCTTCATCTGTGCTCTTTTGGACTTTTGCAATTAACCATTGGAGAGAGAGATCAACTCAGACTCACTCCAAGACCCATCATTTTCTTTCTGCCTTCTTTAATATCCATATGAGGTTTTTCACTTATGGGCCAAAACTATAATAATACAACCCTTTTTTCGTGTTTGTGTGTGTGGTGTAGTTGTACACATTTGCTGCTTTCTTGTCTTTTTCTGCCCCTTTGTCTTTTTTCAGGTACCATTCTGTGAGTGAGTCTGCCCTCTTGAAACCTGTGATTTTCCTTGGAGCCTTTAGGGGCCGGGGAAGAATTTTCAAGCCTTTCTTCCTTTTTCCTGCGTGGTTTTCAAAAGGGTGTATCAGGTTCCCGTTTCAGAAATTTTCTCAAAACCCTTTCCTTTTTGGAGGTTTTTGAAACAAGGACAAGGTAGATTCTTGACAGTATTCTCTTCTCTTACACCTTTCTGCTTTTTAATTCCCAATGAAAGGGGAAAAAAATGTATTTTTTTATCTTATTGGTGGGTAACCATGATCACATTTGGGTGAAAAAAAGTTTCTAGTCATCTGTGTCTATATATACTGAAATAGATAACTGTGTTATCTATCATCCACTTCAATACACTTCCCTTGCTTTGCTTCCTCTCAACCACCCTTATCTGTATTTGCAGGCAGCAGAAGAGATTGCAGAACTAATAGATACCAATGGCAGATTGGAGTGGTTTTCTGAACAAAAGCAGCGGTTTTGGTGGGGGATCACCCAGGAATGAAGATTTTGACGAAGAAGATGTGTGGGGTGGTGTGACCTTGGAGAGGGAGACTGACTTTTTCTGCCCAGAAATGAAGCTATCTAAGGACTCCTCCGATTCTTCTTCTGCATGGTGCATGACAACCTCTCCGAGAAAGATCCCAAGGACTAATAATGTCAAACCACACTCCTTGAAATCTGATTCAAATGTGGTTCAAAGATCCTCAGCACCTATGGACATTCCTGATTGGTCTAAAATTTATGGGAAAAAGGGCATTGAGGAAGAGGGTGTAAACAAAAAGTTTGATTTTGGTTATGGGGATCACTGTCTTGATGATTATGAAGATGATGATGATGGTATGATTCCTCCTCATCAATGGATTTCTAGGAAACTTGCAAGGAGCCAGATTTCATCTTTCTCTGTGTGTGAAGGGATAGGGAGAACACTGAAAGGGAGAGATCTCAGCAAAGTGAGAAATGCTATTTTGACCAAAACAGGTTTCATCGAGTAGTTGGTGGATTCACCACTATGACTCATGCTCATGTCATCATCCTCATCAGCATTGTCATACTAGGATCCCATGCAATCTTTTTTAGGTGTTTGATTATTGCTACTCATGTATGGAATGTGAGGTCCTGCTGCTGTGGAAATTGTTTTTCTCTTTTCTTGTTTTGTTTTGTTTTGTTGTTCTAAATTTTCTGGGAAAAAGAGGTTTTAGGGAAAGGAAAAAGGAGGAGTGGCAGCCTCTGAAATTTTGTCTGAATCTGTATTGTATTGCACTAAGGCCAGTGGAGTACACTCTGTGTTCTTACTGAGTTTAATAGTCTTCATGTTTTTTCACTTATCATTAGTTAACTTTTAATGATTTAGACATAATAGAATATGTTTTTCTCATTCTTGCATTATCTCTATTATCATCTTCATTCAGGTACAATCCCCACATATCTCTGTACTTAGTATTCTAAAACCTCTCTTTGCATATTCAACTCATCATTGCTTTGGAACCTAAACAAAAACCACCTACCACAACACTTTTTCTTTAATTGTTACATAATGTCTATTTTTTCTATTTCTTTGAAAAAGTTTAATGAAAACATCAGTGATGCAGGGACCACCACTGATACATGTTAAAGTTATGAAAGGTGAGAATGGTAGTTGCAGGGAGTGTTTGAACCACTATAAAATAAAGTTGCATTCCTCATTTTTTTCTTTCGAAATCTTCTGATAAAATATTAGGTGTATTTGAATAAACTTAAAAAGCGACTTTATAATCTTTTTGTATGTTTGGTAAGAAATTGAAAATAAAGTTACTGACAATGTTGTTTTCATTACCTTCACATATGTATGAGTTAAGAAAATAAAAGTTACCATCTACCAAAAAATAAAGTTAGTGGCAATGCTATTATTAAAATAAAAAGAATGGCCATCCCAACCCTTTTTATTTTTAGTAATAAATGGTAAAAGGTTATTAAAAATAATATAAAACAATAATTTATTTTCTCGATTTTGCATATATTTATTTACTTTTTAGAAATATAAATAACATCAATGTAATTTATAATCATACTAAAAATTATAAGCCATGAATGAAAGAAATTACCAATAAAATAATGAATAGAAATAAGAATGGAGGGTAAGAAAGAGATAAAAAAAAAATTACTTACAATATCCTGTTAATGTTGTTAATGTAGTTGTCTTCCTTTAATAACTTTAATCCTTGTCACTTGTCATGGAGATGAACGTAATATAAGATTTTTAAAACATAATACTGTTCTTGTTAAATATGAAAGTAGATTAGGTAAAAAATATTGAACATGTATATTTCCCGTTAGCGATCACGTATATGTTTATTTGTAGCGATAAAAATAGTTATTTTTCACATTTTTACTTAGGAGGAATGTCAAAAAAAATTTGTATGCGTATCTGTGGTTAAAACTTGCAATGGATAGAAAATGAATATTGTAAATGGATATCCGCGGCGGATACGGGTATTTTTAATACCCGCATGTTAACATATTGATTTTGAATGAGTTATTTTTTATTAATTAATTTTTAAAAAAATTCATTTCTTTGTAAACTGTTATTCAACACTATTTAAATGAGTTATTTAGACTTTATTTAAAATTTATGAATGTTATGTACTGTATTTTATTTGAATTTATGATTAAAATATGTTGTTAAATATTTATATTTATATTTATTTTTACTTTTTAGTAAATACTCACGGGTACCCGTAGATATCCGTGAATATTGAAAAGTTATACGGGTATCCGTTATACAAGACGAATATTTATTCAACAAATATGATATAAGGGAACTACTATCCATATCCTACCCGTCTCATTGATATCAGGAGCATTGAGATAATAATACTGTTAATAGAAATTCTTGTTCTGAGTGAATTCTAAATTCAATATCTAAACTCAATAGATTGAAAGGTACATGAGGGGTCAAATATAAAAAAACAAAAGTATTATTTATTAATTTTTAAACTAAATAGTGTAAAAATACATTTGAAATTTTATACGTGAATTAAAAATCTAAAAAGTTGTTTAGAAATATTGAATCTTCAAAGAGTTGTTTTGGATTATTGTTTAGTGTTGATTACGTGTATTTTGGAGTGCCAAGCATATTTAAGGTCAGGTTTAAAACTTGATCTGAATGTTAGATTGGGATGATATAAGATGTGACTAATATGCTGAATTTTTGCACATTTTAGTTTTGTTGGGCCTTATAAGCCCATTTTTTGTTTTTTTTCCTATCTTGTTGTATTTAATTTCTTCATGTATGAGTTTAACATGTATTTAATGAGTTATGTAAGAACTGACACTATTCATATATGATTCATGAAAACAAGAAATTTTAGAAAATGTATATGCTGATAACAATAGTCTACAGTATCTTAATCCACACTTCTACATTAAAAAAAAGTTCAAACTTCTACTTGAATTCATTTATTTGAAATTTTAATAAATTAATCTGCATCATAAATTTGATTAAAACATACGATTAAGTGCATTCCCTTAGGTGACTTAAGGGCCAAGTGTAAATATACAGTTAATGTGAAACACCCAAGTAAGTCTAATATTAAATTGGGTATTTTCTGTGTTTGAAATGGTTTGAATAAATTATGGAATATCCTTTATCTTTTGGGCTTGAATGTTGATATATTATGAAAAAAAAAAGTTGTAACTTTCGGCCTCTTTCCTTTCTTTCTGTTCCTTGTTTTATTCATATTTGCCATGCTGCAACTATTATTTCAATAACTACAGGGATCCAAATAATTAATTTGGAAAAAAGAAACATTCAACCTGCGAAACAAACTACAAACAATTGCTCCTTTACAGATAATATACGGAATTAAACTGGCACTAATTTCTAATATTAAAAATACAAGTTTAATTATTAGTCGGATGATACTTACTTTTATTTAAATGTGTCAGTTTGGTACTTACTTTTAAAAAGATGTTAATTGAGTCACAACTTTTGAAAAAATGTCTCAATTAAGTCCTTTTTAGTAAAAAATTATTAACACCATTAACAGTAGTGTAATTTTTGTCTGAAAGAAACATAATTAAGACACTTTTTTAAAAGTTAAGACTAAATTAACACATTTTTAAAAATATGTGCCAAACTGATATATCTGAACAAAAACGGATAAGATCTGACTAATTAAACCTACATTTTATATCATTAATCGCATCAATCAATTATCAACTAACACAACACGACTTTTCCTAGTTATTCTGAGACAAAACTTTATGACTCAAACTGGGAGTGTGTTTATGTAATTTGTAACCAAAATAAAGTACACTTTATGTTTCACGGTTAAGTCGTAGTGAGAGCATGAGTTGACATACTTGTATAAGTTATTTTCATATGCTCCTCTTTCATATTCAGAATTGTAACAAAGCACATTTTTTTTATTTTCTGGGAGAAACTGAATCACAGGATAGAGAATAAACAGAACTAATTGTAATAATAACACTCATAATTAAACCTCATGCATTTAATATTAGTAGAAGAATATGTAGAGTTGTGCAGACGTTACAATTGCAAAAGTACACACAATTTGATTGAATTGCATTCGGGTGGGATCCATCTGAACTGGATTCAACCCACTCTCGAGAAAACCTCAAGTGTCATGGTAAAGTTAATGCTCACTTATCATCAACCGACACTTTTTAAGGAAAATTATAAGAAACCAAAACACCATTCTGTTCAAATAACTTTACTTACTACACACAAAATTTTGTTACCCTATTCTTAGTGGGATTTTATTTTTGGGGGGCATGGTTTTGTTAGTGTTAATGAATTGTGATTTATGAAGCATACCAAACACTTGAGTTGAGCTGAAAAACTGTAGAACCAGGGATTTATGGGAGCAAAATAACTGATGATGGACAAGATCTGAGAAGATAAACACTTGAGTAACTGTTGCCGTTATCTGTTGTCTTAAGTGTGATTGCGAATAACGTTTGTGGTGTTAAGAGGCGTTTAAGGGGCGGTTCTCAGAGACTGGAAGATAAAGGGGCAAAGTAGGGGCTAAGTGGGTCTTCCTCTCTTGCCCCCAAGGAACAGGATAGTGGCTGGGTGCCACAGAAGCTGTAAAGTTTGCCTCTTTTTTATAATTTTCGCATGTAATTGATCTTTGTAACTCGTTGTGTTTTTAATTCATTGTGCATTTTTGTATAGTGAGGCGAGGGAAAAGAGGGGAGGGGAATGTCCATGAAGAGCAAGGGAGGAGCTGTAGAACTGAGTGCAAGGAACGTTCTGCACAGGAAATGGGCTCTTCTGCTCTGTGTGGCAAGCTTCTGTGCTGGAATGTTCTTCACAAATAGGTACTTTCCCTTCTGGCTCTGCATATTTGAGTATCAAAATTTTCTCTTTCTTTAGTTATCTTCGGCCAGTGATCAGTTCCTGCAAACTGTGGTTATGCTCTAAGAAAGGACATTCTATTACCTTTGTCTTCTGCATTGGGACATTTATTCTTGTTCTTTTTTATTGTTTGTTTTACACTTCTACTTCGATTGTAAATATTTGTTTACAATTCTCCACATGATATTCTGTTCGTTTCATTAAATGTACCAACGTTATTCAAACTCATTTTATTTTATTTTACTCTCTTCCACTTCTTGCATCTCTTTCTTTTCCTCTGAATAAAAAAAGTGATTGGTGGGTATCCATATTTTATTTCCCTCCCTCTATCTACGTAGTTGCTGAAAATTGTCAAGTTTTAATTCAATTTAGACATTGCCTTGAGTTTAATTAAATGAAGGCTTCTTTACACATGGTGTGGCCTGTCATATTTTTTTGACATTTCTTCGTCGCCTTCGGTGGTTTTGATCATGTTTGAACAAATATCAACTTGTGAAGCTGAGTTCATTTAAGTGTTCACAACTTTTTTGCTTTTATTATCAGATGCTGAAGGCATAGGTAGTTACTAAACTAGATCTCAAGGGAGCTAATGATTATGATATATGTGTAATGCTAACAACAGTTTTGCTTCAGGATATGGTCTATGCCTGAATATGTAGAATTTCCAGGGACTACTAGTGAGATTGAAAGAATAAAATTAAACTCTGATGGTTGTAATCTAAATACAGTAAGTGTGTCTGTTTCTCTTTTGTACATATTATATTTTTGTATGTTATGCATGCATTTACCCCCATCCCATAATATTTATAACTACTACTGGAATTTGTAACAACAGTAGAAGTTCCTCTCCCTTGAAATGATCAGGAGCTAAGAAAACAATATTTGTAATATATTTACACTTGTTTACATTTGTGGTTAGTTCATTATTCATTTGCACTCGTTGTAGAATGGTGGAATATGTCATTAATGTATCTTTGTTTTTGGTAATTTATTTCATTGGGGATGAATATGCCTTCAGAATTAAGCCCAACATCTTTTAGCATCTCTTCATCTAATAAGAATGAACTCCTCTGCATTGTTTCTATAGAAGTTTTCTCTCATTTGGATTTGTTCATTAAGACAAAGGATTTCTTATATTCTGAGGAGCTTTGCAAGGATTGTATTTGGCCTAACTTCTCCTTCTAAGAGAAACCCAAAAATAGTTGAGCCAAACTTTACCTTAGAGTATTTTTGTTGTCCATGATATGCCATCTGATTTGGACATGAAGTGTGGACAACAAGCACATGCCACCAATTCATTTGTATTGACTTATTGTTAATTTGATATTAACAAGGGAGAAAGGGTTGAACTCTTGCTCGTTGAGAGGGTTCCAGACCAACCAAATGTTTCAAAAGATTAGGTTTTGACTAAGCTTTGAATGGCTCTTGATTACAGTACAGGGGTTGAATAGTAGAGTGGTTTAGTGTAGCAGTTGTAGTGTATGACATAGTGGTTATAGCACACTATAGTTGTGCTATCTGCTCAGTGAAAAAAAAAGCCTCAGAACAGATTCATTTAAGGCTTTTTAGGCGGGGATATGTTTGGGTTTGTTTCCTTTCCACAATGACATCTAAAGCTGTAATAATAGCAGTAAAAGTGAAGATTTGACTTTTGTTTCTATTTATTTGTATGTTTTGTTTAAGAGACCTATGGCATTATCTTAATTATGAATGTCATTGAGTATTTTTTTTTATCGTTTTTGAGAATTATGTACATAAACTATATAAATATTTCAAGATTGCACATATCCTGCCATCCACTATCTCACTGTAGTGTTTTTGGGGCTGGATGCTATGCACTACTATGAGGGATTTAAATCCATGGGTTTAGGTGCAAAATAAGAGTACTTTTTATATGACACATTTTTCTCTGTTTGCTTTTTGAAAAGTAATGCTAAAATCTCAGGCATATAACTTTCAGCTGCATCTTGTGCTATTTATGAAAAAAAGATCTGTAATGATGACATGTTCTGCTTGATGCTTTACCTTTATTTTAAGGTTGCAAGGCCAAACTCAAATTACAGTAAAGTGGAAGTTTCAAATACACAGAATGTTGTCAACAATGATGTCAACAATGATGTCAAGTAAGCCAAGCCACTGCTTCTTTGCATGGGATTTACTTATATTCGTATCAAATAACTATAATGCTAATCCATTTCTATACATGAATTGCAGGAGACCAAGTAAGACAAAAATCTACGTTGGAACTGAATCTTAAATTTGCTTTGCTACTTCCTGAATTTATGCTGAATGGTTGTGCTGTGTCAGGGAAATCAGAGACAGATGAATCAAGTACCAGGAAAAAATATTTCATGGTTATAGGGATCAATACAGCTTTCAGTAGCAGGAAACGAAGAGATTCTGTTCGTACAACTTGGATGCCACGAGGTGATTTAATGATATTTCATCACTTTCTAGTTTTTCCTCTCACAAAAGTTCTCCTTTAGCATGCTTAAGAAATTCCATGCCATCATGTATCTAATCCATGGTTTCTAATGGAAATTCATTAGCTAATGAAAGGCAAAAGTTGGAGGAAGAAAAGGGCATAATCATACGATTTGTTATAGGTCACAGGTGAGATTTCCTGATATTCACTTTCCGTTATTGTTGTGCTTTCCTACTTTTGATAATTCTGTTGCGCTTATTTTCTCATGATCTCAGAACTTTGTTTTGTGGCCTAACTATCAAATTGTATCCAACTGATAATTGTATTACCTTGTATTACCTCTTTCTGGTGCAAGTTGTGTTTATTTATATCGTCTTTTTTGTGTTGATTGGTGGTATACTTGTTCTTTTAGTAGATGAAACAATAAATAATTATATCAATGACACAATGTCATGAAACCTTGGGCTCACCCATATGATGAATTCCAATATGGTTGGTTGAGTTCATACTTTCTTGAGATGCTAAGAAACCATAACCTACAGATTTAATTAGCCTTTTTGGTCTATAGTTCTACATCTGGTGGCATTCTTGACAAAGCTATTGAAGCTGAGGAGAGGCTTCATGCTGACTTTTTGAGGCTGGTAATCTTTCTCTCCCTCCAATTTTCATTTAGATGCATAATCCATATCTTTTATATATATATATATATATATTTATTTATTTATTTATTTATTATTTTTTTTTGTTGATGAAAAAAATACATGTGTTAAGCAGAACCACGTCGAGGGATACCTAGAACTCTCAGCTAAGACAAAGACCTACTTTTCGACTGCTGTTGCCTTGTGGGATGCGGAATTTTATATTAAAGTTGATGATGATGTTCATGTCAATTTAGGTAACAGAAAAAATATTCAGCGTGTATCCTTACTAATTGATAATATGATATGTGGAGAGTTAGGAGAAAGTAACCGGTAAAAGTTGAGGTGATAAATGTAAGTCAGTTTTTACACATGATATGTGCAGAAAAATAACTTCATTTCTTTAGAAAGAAACACCATATCATTTCAATTAAGCCATGGCAATGCTTTCTCTATGTTTGGTATATTGAACTGTTATATATTGACAGCTGATACATTCTCTATAGAACATTCTTGTAATTGTTATGTTGCCCTCATAGCTGTATTTGGAGTGTTTGCTTAATTGGATACAAATTGGCAGAAAAGTGAAAGGCATAAAATTCACTTGACTAATGATTCTTTTAGATTTTTTTTACTACACTTCATAATATATACTTCATTATATACCATTATTTTCCTCATTGTGCTTATTGTGCCGTTTCCAATCTCAGCAACACTTGCATTGACTTTGAGCATGCACCGAATGAAACCTCGGGTGTATGTTGGGTGCATGAAATCCGGTCCTGTCCTTGCTCAGAAGTAAGAAAGCCTGTGTATTGTATTTTTGTGTTGTACTTTAAATACACTTCCTAGTTTAACCGTCTTACCACAGGGGAGTGAAATACCATGAACCAGAATACTGGAAGTTTGGAGAGGTGGGAAACAAGTACTTCCGTCATGCTACAGGACAATTATATGCCATTTCCCAAGATTTGGCTACTTATATATCAATAAATCAGTAAGTCTTGTTTTCCTTTCTCAAAACTGTTAACACAGGCAAGTGGGTGTTTGTATGTCGATGATATTGAGATTCTCATTATGCAGACTAACAACTTCATGGACTCTCATCTACTAGTAAAGAATTGAATATTATACAAACTAATGTGGCATTTAGTGCTACTTTGATGGACTGATAACAGTTTGATTTTACAATACCAGGGATGTGCTTCATAGATATGCCAACGAAGATGTCTCATTGGGATCTTGGTTTATTGGTTTAGACGTGGAGCATGTTGATGATAGGAGAATGTGTTGTGGCACACCCCCTGGTATGTTCTATTTTATTGTACCATAATCTATTCTAGAGAAAATTCATGTTACCCACTATCATTAATCAAACACTTCTTCAAAAGCATTATATAAATCTGAGCAACCAATGAAAAACTTATCATCCAATTGTTCTAGTAATGTTCGAGATGTCATGCTATGATTCTTTGTAAGGTAGTTTTCTTTCTGAATTCTGTGATTCGAAGTAAACATGACAAAATGATAAATTTACATGGTTCTTTCACTGGTGCAAGGAAGCCTTTTTATGCTGGTTAGAAAAAGTTTTCTATGTCGGTTTTATAACCAGCATATGGTATAAAAAGTTTCCTATACTGGTTCTGAAATCGACATCCGGTATAGAAGACAAGATCGTAGGTCTTTATATTTACCAACAGTGGTGCTACCCTCTTGCAGATTGCGAGTGGAAGGCGCAGGCTGGTAATATATGTGTTGCTTCGTTTGATTGGAAATGCAGTGGAATCTGCAGGTCTGTAGAGAGGATGAAAGAAGTTCACCTGCGTTGTGGAGAGGATGAAAACGCTTTGTGGAGTGCAACCTTGTAAACTAAAGAAGTAGTGAAATAAAAATTGAGAAAGCTTGAAGAACACACGAATGGCGCAGGCCATAGACGTAGTATAAGAGTAGTAGTAGGTGGATTAAAATGGTATTAAGATACAATTTTTGTGAACTGAGGACACAAGCAACCCTTTTGCAGCTGCAAAGGAGAAGAAAGAGAAGGAGGAAGAGTATAGTAGCAGCAGTAACAAAACCCATTCTTTTGTTGTTTAGTGGCTGGAGGACTTTACATTCTAGTTCTCTGTCATGTCTTACTCTTCATAATAATTATCATTATTTCTCTTCTGTTTTTCTTACACAAGTTTAATATAATTTTATTTGTTTCTCAAAAGTGTTACCTTTTCATTTTTGTTTACCTCACTAACAACATCTTATGAAGTCTTGAATGAGAGTCATTGAATAAATAATGTGATTTATTTGTCCAGTGAACAAATTGTTCATTCATAGAAGAAAAGTTGATGCAAAAATACAACTCTAAATTATGAGAAAAAAGAAAGAAAGAAAAGAAACTGACACCTAATTTTAGTTTTTATTATAAATCACAAAAAAAAACTTGTAATCTTCAAAAGTTGTTGTCAGGAAAAAAAAATTGCATTAATTGTAAAGAATAAATGTTAGATTAATTCGTAATCAATTTTTTTAATCAGATATGCATAAATATATTTCTATATATAAGCTGTATTCCAATGATTAATATACAACTTTTTCTTGAATCAACAATAAAAAGTATAAAAAAATCATGTACAATAATGAACGAAACTCAAGGAGATTTGATAAAAATAAAATATAATTCAATTTGATTTGATTATACACAAATCTTTAACTTACAAAGGAGGAACAGGTCTTGAATTGTTAAAAAGTAAACAAAATAAAAAGTAGTGACCCAAATACGCTGTAGCATATAGTTTTATTCTATTTTTTTTTTAAATATTACTCATTAATTTTAAAATGGTCTATTTCATTAAAAAGTAATGTTGTAAGATAATGAGGCCAAACAATATCAACCAAAAGGGAAAATAAATTGGTTAGAAAAAACTTTAAACAATGATTGCTTTTAAGAAAGTATTTTTTGAATTGCTTTACGGTTTGTTATAAACAATTTTGATAGTATTCTTAAAAGCCAAAAAGAGAAAAAAAAAACAATAAAAGAAGTGAAATAAATAAAGAATAGCAGAAATTTTTGTAGTGTTTTGATTCTCTTTTTATAATATAATCATCCATTGAATATTGTTTCACTATAATTGATAGGCAATAGAAAAAGTAATATATATGAAGTTATTTTAACACGTCTGAAGAAGTACAAATCTATTACACCAACACTAAACTTTTTGATGTAAAAATGAAAATTAAATTACATTTCCAAATGAATATAAGCAAGAAGAAAATTTTCCTATTGTAAATTTTCCAAAAAGTATGAATAATGATAACAATAATTAATAAAAAAAAATAAAAATATAACAAACAAACCTTTTCTTTGTTGTGCGGAATCAAAAGATTTGTTTGGAGAAGCAAATCAGAGTTGAGAACTTTTGTAGTTGGAAACATGTCGAAAATGAATGTTAGTGCTTTAAATGTAAACACGAGAAAGATGGGATGATATGAACCTTTACACAGAAGCAAAGAAAGAAAACGTAAAGAGAGATTTATCTTTGCCAATTCCCACTTCATTGATTTGCCTCTAATGAAGTCCCTACCACTCTCAAAAGAGAAAACAAAATGCAAAAGCTAAAACAATTTTCCTACCTACCATACCAATTCACTCTATCCCACATCACTGCTTTTCGGAGACACAAAAAAACATGCTAATTCAGCTATCATCTTCAACATCGAATCTGCACAATCTTCGCTAACATAACTTTCATTTACAATTCCTTTTTGCTATCTATGAATTCTAAGAACTTACCGAAGTTGATAAAGAGTTTGAGTAGTAGTGTGCATGAAGAAAAAGATGAATTACATGTGATATTGGCACGGCTCAATCAAATAACACAGAGCTTTTGGATAATAAAACACTGGCTTCTGATTGAACCGCACCAATATCTCAAGTTCTTAATTATACTTTTTGAAGTATGATCCTCCACCACTTTCCATTCCTGCACTTTCTTAAGAAACAAACAAGCATTGGTTAATAAATGTGATAACAAAAGCTAATTACCCCCTATGGTGGCTGCAGCATATCATAACCAGAAAGCATAATCGTTGGAAAGTTTGATGAAGAAAGCATGTTCCTTTGAAGTAAGTAAAGAGTGTGTCCTGTGAGATTCTTAAAATATAATAGAAGAGAGAGAGAGGGAGAGACAGAGAGATGCAGAGCCTTAAATATGGTGGCATTTACTTTGCCAACGACTCAGAGAAAAAAAGGAGGGGGCACATTAAATTGTGAGAGTGGAAACAAATGGAAAAGAAAGGCATATTTTGAAGTGTGACAAGAAGAGAAGGAGTGGAGGTTCCAGGGTTTTATATTTATGAGTCTCTGGGAGGGTAAGTTGGTATGCTGCCAACCACATTTGAAATTCAAATAGTATGAAATGGCTTTTGGAAAGTTTGTGAGTGGTTGGTGTCAAATTGTGAATGTAGTGATTTGATTGAGTCATGCTAACTCGTGTCATTGATTCTCTGTTCGACCAATTATATTTGGTAATTGGTTTCTCAACAACACATCTATGTGGTGCAAAAAGTTTCATCTTCACTTTCTTCCACATTCAAAGGCAGAGATATAGATGTAAGTGGACATAGTTGTTAAAAATTAAACCCTCTTTGGTATAAATCCATACAAGGATGTTCATAGATCACTAGGAAAGTATATTCATGATTCATAGAATCTACTTTTTTTTAATCTTGGTTGTTTAATTTATGATTAATCAATATTAATAAAGAAAGAGAGAAAAGGAAACAAATGAACAGGATCCACAAAATCCCATGGAAGAGGTGGATGTCACGTCTCCTAACATTCCAATGAATTTCAAAACTCTGACTTCTCCATAGTTATTTTTTTCATCAAATCCGATTAAGAATTGAATTTTAAGGTTAACTCAATTTTACAAAATTAACTTATTTTGTTAGGATAGACTTTAACCCATTATTATATTATCATGTTAAGGAGTGAACTTTAAGTATAACTCAATGTTATCAATTTGGATTCGTGTAAATTGATTTTATCTTCGGTCGATGGAAAATCTTCACATTATCTGTAGAAAATTTTGATGTAACGATCATGTACAATCTAATATTAGAGAAAGATGTATGATTTGAATAAATTGTTGTTAAAAAAAGATGTTTATGAAGTGTTAGTCTTTTTGATAGAGTTGTGGTGCCAGCTGGTGATACCTAAATTAGTTCCCCTTTTTGATGAGAGAAGCAGAATAATAGGTTAGCATATACAGTGTTAATTAGTTCTGATGCATAGGTTGGGAGGGACCCTGTGACATGTTATGTTGCTTCGAGCATTTCCGCCAGTAATGCCCATAACTAAGGGGAAGATTTGCTCGCACACGTTTTCGAACCAAAAGTTTTACTTTATCAACAATTTGGCACCACCCAGGAGAATAAAACAATTTCAAAATTAATAAAATAACTACAGAACAATCTTTTTTTAGTTTGCTTCACAATAATTGGATTACAATTTAGCTTTATCTAATCTGCTCACAGCGACAATGCATGCAAGACAGTAAAACAGTGTTTTTTAACATGAGACGAGGGTTAAGGCCATAGTGCAGTTAACGTTGTTGATTGTAACGTTTGAGACATATTTTGTTGAGGAAAGAATTTGGTATAAATGTGATTAAGAAAGAGTATAAATGGAGAAAAACACAAAGGTGTAAGTAACTAATGGAGGCAATAAAGAGTTGCATTGTACATGAAGAGAGTGTGATGGTATTAGAAGAAGAAAGGGTTTGTTCTAATTAAGTAGTAATAGAATGTTTTGTGCATGATGGAGGCATCTGAACACTATTTTTGGGGAGAGACCTCAAATGGTGAGCATTCCAAAATTTCCAATTGCAGCTTCGGAGGACCCTTTGAAATACCAAAACTAGACCAAAGAGTTGGCCAAATGTCAATTCCAAATAAATGCTCACACCGTGCCCTTGTTTCTCTACTTGTGCTCTTCAAGTACCTTCTCTGTTTTAACACACACAAATTAATACTGCTCCAGAAAATTTATAGGTACTATTCAACCAACTGCATCTCAAGATCTGCATCAGATTCTCTCATCTAAATTTATCATCATGCTCTTCTTTAATCCATCCCATTCACTAACCCTTCTTAAACTTTCAAATCTCAGCCAATAGTATGTCACTAAACAAAACTAAACCCATTCAAAGAAGTCACAGTTTAAGGGAACTACTTCAATTATTAACTTCTGGTTTTTTAAGCCAATCGTATTGGAATGTACAACCAAACACACATGCAACCAAAGACAAGTTAATTGAGAGACAGGAAATGAAATGCTGAGACACACTATCTTACTCCTCCCTCAACCCTTCACCATCAATCATTATATTTTCTACTGCATAATCAAGTTAATTTTAGTTTATACTTAGCATGTGATTTGGTAAACTGCCAGAAGCACAGATGCATATTATGTGTGTGTGTTGAATAATCATTTTCAAATTTGAAAAGCTTGTCAGATAAAACTCATGGATTGTTATTGTTTGATGTGTATACACTAATAGTATGTATTCAAGTGTGTTTCTACCGTCCATCCCATATAAATAAAAAGTAACCAAACAGCAGTAAAAAAAAAAAGGGAAAGTTGAAGGTTGTTTGATGAAGTGTTAAGCTTTATGTAATATATAAGTGGGGAAATAAGTAGAAAAGTGGGCAAACCTTATTCTTGACCGAAGTCCTACCAAAACCTCATTGTACTTAGTAGCAACGATATGTCCCTATCTTCATGTGAAATAATGTCTTTTCTTTCAGCTTCTTTTACACTAGAAAACAAACTGAGTTGAGTAATGTCAGTTCACACAATAACGTGTAAATCCTGCAAGTGATATCCCACCTCCTTCGGTCACACTGTATTCACAGCAATGGCTAATTAAACCACCCTATTAATTCCATCTTCTTCAATTCATGGAAGAATCTTCTTCAGACAGTGCAATAAAGTGCTCAACATGCTCACTGAAAAATATCTCTGTCTCTATATATAACTTCTTCCCTCCCTCTAAGTAAAACCATAATATATATATATAGTGATGATGATGATTTACAGAACTTGCAAATAAAAAATGAAAAAGAAAAAAAGTGGGGTTGATGTAGTTAATGGTATCCACCTGCTAAAGAGAGGTTTTGAATATCAATACTGCTCGTACTTCTGCCAGCACAGTAACATAATAATGCACCTCTTTAGGATATAGAGCCTGGACCTGTGTTCCTTGGCCCTTTTGAGGAATCTCTTCTTCATGCTGGAAGCCTTCTCACAGGGACGAGGTTGTTGTGTGGAAGTTGAAGGATTATTATCCATGGATTGTGTTGTGTGGAAGTTGAAGAGAGTGAAAAAGAGGAAGATAGAATATAGAGAGGGGAGAAGATGAAAAAAAAAATGTGAGAATGAGAAGTGTGAAGAGATTTTGGCATGGCTTATGGACACTACAGCACAGCAGTGTCCAATGGCATGCATATTGTGGTCCTGGTACGATCTGACTCACACAGTGGCCCTCCCAACTGAGTTCTGGGTACTGGATTCACTGGATTGGCCCTTGGGAAACCAAGGATCTAATGTATTACAACTTGGATTGGAATCGATCATGCATAAAAAGACAAAATCAATTCATCTCATTAACATCATTCATTATTTTCAATCTCCACATTTACTCACACCACACACCAGGTATACGAATGTAGAGAATAAATGAATGAACAATAATGATGTACTGATTCAATCCCTCAGCATCATCTTTTTTATTTTGTTCATGTGTTCAAAGAATGTATATTATGTCTACTCAATATACTGTAACATGGTTAAGTTAACTTACTAAACCAATGGGACAAAATGTGAAACAATTATATTGATTTGATTACTTGTTTAAAAGTATTTACCTCTCAAATGTAAAAATAGATTCAAGTGTTTGTTAAGTTATACAATGTAATTTTTTTTTTACTTTTTATCCAAATTTTATATATTAAATAATAAAAAATAAATTTAGATATTTAGTTTGTGTGGACTCTACAAATATATATTTTTTAATTAATATGATGAACATCAAGATTATATTTTGGCCCTCTTATTTTATGAATCAACTGACCTTAAAATATATATACAAAAAATTATTATTTTACTTAAAATTAATTAATTAATTAATTATATTAAATTATCTAATTTCATAATTAGATATTACTTTTTTTACTAGATATAAAAACACTGATTTGTGTACAATTTTGTACTAAGTTGATAATATATTAATCAAGGTAAACATTTATCCCCAATCATCAATGATGAAATAATTTAAAGTAAAAAGTATTTTACTCTGAGTCATGATTCAAATAATAATACAATATTTTTTCATTCTTTCCTCATTTAAATTAACTTTTGAAGTATAGTATGAAAGTTAAACCTAGATAGGTTAGCTTAGTTTATATTAATAACTTATTTCTCCTTCATTCAATTTTTCTAACAAACTTTTAAATTTCTCCCTTCATTCATTCTTTTATAATGATTAATCTTATATTAAATAATCATTAATTTTATAAGTAGATCATTAAATAATATGGTATTCATTTATTTAATCTTTTATAACATGTTGCAGAGGCATCAGTGGTCCCTCGACAGAAATCATGTGAACAGAGTAGTATAGTTTAGATGGTTACATTAGTTACACTATCAAATTTATAAAATCGTGTTATGAGTAATAATTATAATTTTTAATCTAATAATAAATATTTGATCAAACTTAATATTATTGCATTAATTTAATAAATACTAACGTACACATAAACGTTATAGCATATGTGTATGATTTTTTAAATATGAATGATACTATGTTAATAGGTCATAATAGTGTAATATTATTAAATTAATATATAAAATAAATTTATATTTATTAAAAATAAAGTGAAATTAATAGAGAAATTAATTGTTGATGAATAAAAAAAAGATAAACAGATTTATAGAAAATAGATAAAAATAACCATTAATTTTAAAATATTTAATAAATAATTATATTGTAAAAGGTAGAATTAGCATTATAAAATATGGACACAAAAGAGGAAATATATATATATATATATATATATATATATATATATATATATTATTTATCATATATATATTATCACATATATCTTATTCCTTATTGATAATAGTTACACAGGTTCTTATTTAAAATATATAACTTGAGGGGTGAAATGGAGAAGCTATATGAAGTGTATGTAATGAAGTTGTGAAAGACAGAAAAATTTGTTTGTTGAAATGTTTATAGATTAAATTAATTATGATTTATTTTTTCTCCTAATCAATAATTGGATTACTGGTCAAACCATTAATCAAAAGTAACATCTATCTTATCTGTGACCTAAAAATGATGAGCTGTGGTGGCAGGTCTAATCCAATACACAAAAATCAGGTCAATTGGTTGGCTTCTTTCACAGTTTTAACCTGTAATTGACAGGTACAAATCCTTCTCCAGAACGCACTTTAAAAATAATTATAATAATAGAAAAACATTATATGAAGATCCAAAAAAAAAAAATGTTAATAAGTGTGTATGTATAGAAATCAATTCCAAATGAAGATTAAGAGTATATTTGGACAGGAAATGAATATAAGTGAAAAAAAATAAAAGAAACGATGAAACAAATGTTCTTTAGGAAATTTATATGAAAGTTAAAAAGGTGAGAAGTGAAAGAAAATAAATAAAAAATTATGAATTATTTAATTTTTGTGATAGCTGATTTTTGTTAATTAATCAATTTATAAGATTATAATTTTATTTCGTATTAAAAATAAAATTATAATTAATAGTGATAATTTCTTTATAGTTTATATATTAAAAATATAATATAATTATTATTTCTCTTACGATAAGTGATTGTATTGAAAAATAAATTGATACCTATAAAAATGTATAAAATATACTTTTAAGAAGTTAAATTGAAAAAAAATAAAAATAAAAAATATTACAAAAAAAATTGAAACCAAGTTAAGAAATATTTTACATAATATACTTAAATAATGTAAATGTGTGAAATGTGATTACATAACGAGATTTGACTGTTTAAATTAAAAATTTTCAATATTATTTTAAATTTGTGAAAGTATTAGAGAGATTCGAGAGTCATGAATTCGTAAACATCTGTGGATCTTGATAATCGAGATATTATTCATGATTCTAGTTCATGTTGTCATGTTACCAAACATTATTGGGATTAACCACACACAATTTTTTGAATGTTTTTGCATTAAAAATAATGTGACGAAATAAATAAATAGATAAGTCTACCTCATTATGTTATGATGTGTGTAATAAGAATGTTTCATTGAAAAGATATCGTGTCCTTAAATTCGATTATATGTTTTATGATATGAGGAGATCAATTAATCGCAATACTATTTTTTATGACCACAATATAAAAATATTTTCATGTAATAATAGTGCAAAAAATTTTGTCAGAGGACTCTAAATATACGTATACTTGTAATGTAGAAGCCCAATAACGAATCTTCAACAAATGTTTTGAAGTGTTAAAATTTTCTTTTACAGTGTATATAAATTTAAGGGTACCAAATACACATAATTTATCAAAATTAAAAAAACAACTTTTATTTATATAATAATTTTTGTTTGTATAAAAGAAAATTGGGGAGAAAATGCACAAAACCCCTTATTTCATAACAAAGCTCTACCACTACATAAACATTTCATTGATATTCAAACTTTAGTGACATTTCAACTCTACATCTCTAGTGTGACTATGAAACTCAAATGTCATGTCATGGTTGTATTGCAACTTTTATGGGATGTTTCTTGATTAGCCACAATAAGTCAAGAGTTGGTTTCCTTTTTATCTGATTTCGTGTGTTTCAAGGTTGAATAAAATACCTTAATGAGATATTTGTTTTACAAAGTTGCGAGAGACACATACTATTTCAAACCTTGAAATTGTAAGTGATGTTTAAAATACAAAACCTAAAAAGTACGAAAAAATCATTAACATTGGAGGGTGAACTATCCTTGTGCAAAATTCTCAAACATATTTCAATCGCAACATTTCTTGTACTAAGTGCTTATGAAAATGTGTCTAACTTTATTTTTGATTTTTCAAATGGTCATCCTTCACATCAATTATACGGGGTTTTCTTTTATGCCCTGCGATGAAAACCAGCAAATGGTGAAGACTATAAGAATCAATTTAAGGTGGTGAAGACATAGTTTTATCAACTACAACACCAAATGGCAACTCTTTGAGAGTGTATTCAAGTTTGTCATTTAGGTCCAACCTTCACTTTGATGATTCATATTTATTTGGACCTAACTTGTTATCCTTACCAAATGACATGTGGCATAATTAACACCCCATGATTCTTCCATCAAATCATAGTGTCAAATAACACTAACCTTCCATTTAAATGTACATGGTTCAGCCTCAGCAGATAAAAAATCCAAATAACATATTATTTGGTAGCATGTAAATAATTAATAAAGCTTTATAAAATATATTTATTTAAGTTATCTCATGTTGCATTCTCAACTTCAAACTATTTTGTGGATTCATTACATGTAAATCCACTAAGCTTAAGCAAATTATGGATTTTGTGCTATATGTCTATTAAACTATTTTGTCTATTTTTTTAAGTTATTTTTTGTGTGATGTTGATTAAACTAGATTGGCGTACAAATTCAACAATGTTAGTGCATGAGTTATCTAGCTTTGATCCATTCGATTACCATTCATGTCTTATTTCATCAACTTTTGATCCACTCCATACACATTAAGTAGGTGGTTGCACAAGCTACCAGCAGGAGAGACTAACATCGGGGATTGAAGTGGTGACACATAGGAGATTATTCAAAACAGTGTCGTTTCTTGAGTCTCGACCCTAGAAAAGATGGGTTAGGCAATAGGCCATTGTATCATAAAGGGCGTGGCACTTGAATTGGTGTTTTTCACCACGTGAGGTCAAAGCTCATCGTGCATGACTATCTCATCAACTCCAAAATCCTTTAATGACGACTTCAAGTCGTGAATCGAAGATTTCAGGTTCCAAAAGTTTGAAAGGGAGAGCGCCACCGTAGTAGCAAATTGCTAAATAAAGATAAATGTTTACTACTTCGATATGGTGCTAATGGAGCTTCTGACGAGGAGGGGCTGCATGATAAAGACAATGGTTTAGGTGGAGAAGGTGGTAAGTGAAGGACACTTGATGAGAGCGCTAGAACGTTGTGCAGAAGAAAACTCGAAAGATGAATAAGGTGTTGAAATGTTGTACAAAAGAAAATATGGAAGATGGACAATACCCTTATGTAGCGCTCGAGATCTAATACATAGGCTCCCATTGATTTGGTAGATGTTTAGTATTAGTATCCATGGGTATGTCAACAAATTTTGAATTCATCAATCTAGTTTCCTCTAAAGTATTGAATGCATATTTCCTTTGAGATATAATAATACTGTCGTTGGATTATACCACCTCAATATCGAAAAAATATATAAGTTTACCAAGATCTTCGGTCTGAAAATGGTTGCAAAGATTTTGTTTCATCTAGAAGATGTCATGGTTGTCACTTCTTGCAATAACGATGTCATCAACATATATATTATCAAGTAGATGCATCAAACACTAGAGTGATGATAAAAGACTAAATAATTTGCCTTGCACCGCCGAGTCATATCAATTTGTTGAATAACATTACTAAATTCTTCAAATCAAGATCAGAACTTGACTCTGATGACATATTAAATATTAATCTTTCTTGTATAGAAAATACACATAGAATAATATATTTATAATAAAAAGATTATGTGCTAAGTCTAAATTGCAAATAATAATAAACATAAGATAAAAGATAATATATAAGATATCTAATATATCTAAGATAATATAATTTGATTGTGTATAATTATTAAATAAAAATTAAATGTAACTCACTTTTTTTTTAATTTTGAAAAAAAATCATATTCATAATAAATATTATAAAACAATACTTAAATATCATATAAAGGAGATAAATAATGTCACTATGATTGCAATAAAAAACATAAAGGAAAAAAATATTTTATAAAAAATAAAATAAAAATAACACTTATACCCACAATCAAACCTTCAAATAGAATTATTTATTATGGTATCAAAATAGAATAATAGAATAAACATTATACTTTAACGATTTTCCTGCAAAATGTTCCTTTGGTAGATATGATGATCACTTACCAGTGGATGTATGTTATAAAAAACACACTCTGATACTCTAAATTAATTTATTTATTAATAAATGAATAATAAATACACAGTCTATATATTAAACTTCATTTCATCTATTATAACATACGACCCTCATTAAATGTCTGACACAACCCTAATGTTAAATTAACGTGTAATTGTTTAATTACATTTACATCCTTATTATGTTAATTAAATTAGAAATAAGCACATATCAACATTATCAAAAAATATATATAATTACCTCCAGTATACACTTTAGATACAATATAAATGAATCATGAATCATCAATACATATAAATTGAAGTGAATAAATATTTTTTGTAAATACTCATAAGTTGGGTGGAGCTTTATTTGGGCATAATGTAGGGCTAGGTAACTAACTTCTTTATTTTTTATCAATTAATAGATAGTGCGTGTAAATTTTGTTTGAAGTGAAATATTTATTTAAAAGAAAACAGATATGATAGGATAAGAAAGGGAGATGACACTGATAAAAAACAAAAGAAAAAGAAATAAAGCTGGCAAGTGTTAATAATAGTTTTAGTTAAAAAAGTAGTAATTATAGGTTTCTTCTCCGTCTCAATTACGTTCATCTCTTCTCTTCTCTTCTCTTCTCTTAACCTAATTCCCCAATCAATCCTTTCATCCATTCTTTCCTGTGACTGTGTGTTGGGTATGTCAATCCTTTCTCCAACCTTTGTCTTCGTGTTATGTTCCCTTTCTTTTCGTTACTCAATTTTCTTTTCTAATGTTTCGCTGTTTCAGATCTTCACAGACCATGGCCAAAAGCTCCTTCAAACTTGAGCATCCCTTAGGTCCTCTTCCACTTCTTTAACTTTTCTTTCAATATTTTTACTCTGCTATTCTTAGCTGTGGGTCACGTGTTTCATCACCCTTAGTAGGGTTTACATTTAATTAGCACTTCACTTCTACCCTAGAGCTAAATTGTGTTCGTGTAATTTAAAATCGACGAGCTTTTTGTATTCTGTAGAAAAGAAGAGTTGTAGGGAAGATAATTTATCTAGATGAAAATTGAACTGATTTCCATTAAGTGTAGTATGACATCAATCGAGATGGATATTTGGTTTATTTGGAATAAAACTGAACTCTGGGTTTTTCTTTCTTTTATTCCTGGATTTAAAGACCCAATCTTTTGCCCGAGGGCAAGTTTTTTCCTCCCTTTTGGAGTTTGCATTTTCTAATAATATCTAAGATGTACTTTGTTGCATAGTTTTCCCTTTAAACTCCTGAATTCAACATTTTGTTTTTCCCTATGCCAGAAAGAAGGCAGGCCGAGTCTGCTCGCATTAGAGACAAGTATCCTGATAGAATACCGGTGGGTTTTTTTTTTTTTTTTTTTTTTTGTTTTTTTTTTTTTTTTCGGTGTTTTTTTTTTTTTTTTTTTTGTTTAGATTGTTTGGTTGTTTGTGTTTCTTGAGGCACTCTTGTTGAAATACAGTCATTGTGTGCAGGTGATTGTTGAGAGAGCGGAAAGAACTGACATTCCAGACATCGACAAGAAGAAGTTAGTGATCGTATAAAACACCACTTACTGTATTCATGTATATTTTTGCTTTCTCAAGGGTATTCTTTTTTCTTGAAGTTGGTTGATGCTTTCTGTAAAGATTTTGGGGCTTTCTTTTGTTTGTTGTGTCAGTAAAAATAACGTAACGGTAGTGTGGACAGTGAAAATGGACAAGTTGGAAGCAGATCAGCATCGTACAAGTGATGCTTTGTTTTTACGGTTAAAGTGAATATATTTATATTCAGTACTAGCTCAACTCCAAATATGTACAATACAACTGAACGGTGCATCTATATTTGTGACTTCAGCTTAAGGTCTACTTGGGTAAAGTTTTCCAGAAGCACTTTAGGATAAATTTCTTCAGCTAAAGGGAAAGGATTCATTCTGTTTGGTTATCATTTTTAGATTGAGCATGTGCTCTTCATGAAAAGAAAAAATTCTTGGTAAAGAGGATGCCATTTGAAGAGAGATCTCTCCCCTTTTTTCTGTTCTTTCCATGTATTTCAATTTTCACTAAAATATTTCTTTTCTTTCCTATTTCGAGTTTTAGTCCTAACTAGACACATGGAAGAGAGGATTTTCTGTAGGATTCAAAGGCTGTAAAGGAAGAGAACAGTGGAGGAAATGAGAATTCCTATCAAAGAAGGGAATTCCTCTAGTCAGGGATCATATTCGAATTTCCACGTTAGGATGGGTATCATGTAGAAATGAAGAAAGTGAAACTTCCAGCCTTTAATGGGGAAGACGTTGTGAGATTCGTCACCAGTGTGGAAACACTCTGAAGTGTAAAATACTTCAGAAGAAGTGAAATGGAGCTTTATTAGTTTGGAAAGGCTCCGTTTTTCAAGCTGATTTTGTGAGATTAAGTTAATCCCAAGTCCAAATTATTAGATGGTATCATAGTTTATCCTTGATCCCTTGTCTGGTCATCTGCGTTGCCATGCTACAAGGTAGTAGCCCTAGGCGTGAGGAAAGGTGTTTGAAAGTTGTCTTAATTGTGGTCACCCTTAGCTCACTTAGTTGTGGCTGCTTTGGAGGTGGTTGTAGCAAACTTCAAAGATATTATTTAACCCCACATCAACTAAAGATGATTTTTAAACAGAACTTATACAACTTGAATAGTCCTCACATTACCAACAAGTTTTTCAGGGTTGAGTTTATTGGTTTGCAGCTTACTCTTCCTAGCCCTGTCAACTACTTTCTGCGAAATATTTCCCTTTCTCTTTTTGTTGCATTTATAAAATATAATTGCTTAATTTAATGTAAATAATTAAATGCTAGTCACTTGTATGCAGAAGGTTATTCTATCTATGAACTAGTTTGCACCCACTTCATTACTTCGTTTAGGAAGATTTTTGCCATTGATATAGCGTTGGGTTGGACCACTATGCATAAATCTATTATTCTGTGCAGTAGTGGATTCTCACTTGGTTCTGTTTTGATGCTACAGGTACCTTGTCCCAGCGGATTTGACTGTTGGTCAATTTGTTTATGTTGTTCGTAAAAGGATCAAGGTCAGTGCGGAGAAGGCTATTTTTGTGTTTATCAATAACACATTACCTCCAACTGGTTAGTAGCCGCGACTCAAGCTGAATTATAAATTATTACGATGACAAATTCTAGTTGTACTTATAAACTGAATCTCTTGTTGCAGCCGCATTGATGTCTTCCATTTATGAGGAAAATAAGGACGATGATGGCTTTCTTTACATGACTTACAGTGGAGAGAACACTTTCGGTTCCCACTAAATTTAATAATTTATGATGAACTCTGTAAATAGATGCTGCAAGTTCTGTTGTCTATAGTCAATGCATATCCTGTTTATTGTTAATGGTATGGTTTACGTATATATTGAGCAGGATTTTCCTGCTCTTTGATTATGTGTATTGTTCTAAAAATATGAATTTCAATATATGAATTTATATTTTATGCTGACAGTTGAATTCTTTTTTTAGTGGCGGGCTCAAATTTGTAATTTTTATGAAGCTTTTAATCTGGTTTGGTTTTGGTAACGACTCAACGAGGACACTACGGTGCTTCATTGTTTTGGGGGAAAAGAGAGGAACGCCACTGATGCAGAAGAAAATAGCGACTTAGAGTAGTCCAGTGACTTCTGAGATTGGTTTTATATAACTTTTTAAAAATAATGTATTAAGCAGTTTTCAAAGAAATATTTACTTCTTTTCCAGTAAACTTTTAAAAGATTCCCAAATGTACTTTTTGAGAAGTGTTTTTATAAAGCTTCTGGAAAGCTTGCTTTGAAATGGAATTCATGTTGTTTCAGGAAAAATAAGTTGTGGTTTCGTTGTTTGAGTCATTATTGAAATTGCAACAGCTAACCAATAGCAATCAATCAATCAATCTGAAGTTTTGTCAATATATCAGACAAAGTTTCTGCACTTTATTTCTTATATATGCTGATAGTATGTTGTAGTATATCAGAAGATATTTCATAATCATATTAAATCATCTAATCAACTCATTCTCCTCTGGCATGATTTATTTGTGATTCAAGTGAGTGATAATGTCCAAGAACTAATCATTTTTGCACGGAATTGTGAGACCTCTTGTTGGATGCTTGACTTAGTAATTACTCAAGTGAAGGTTTGTACAAGTTTGATACTGGAATGGGTTGTTTTTTCCAGTAGAGCATAGTGTTTGACTAATAACTGACAATTCCTTTTGTGAACAAGCTCTACCAAAAGGAAATTTCTGAAGGTTTCAAAATTTTGTATTTTCAGAACAAATATTTCAAAATTATTTTAAAATTATTATTTTCTGATGAAAATTAGGAATTTGTTAAAAGTATTTTTAACCATTCCTTTACTCCTATCTTCTGTAATTATGTACTTGGCTCATTTCAAAAGTTGATCACATGTTTTCTTTGTATTTTAAAATAAGTTCATTTACATAAGGAAATTGTCTGATTGATCAAATTTTACATTGTGAGTTGTAATAAAATTTCATGATGCAAAAACTGTTTGAAAACAATATGATATAACGAGACTTATTTAAAGGAAAATAAAACTTCTTAACAAAGTAGATACCTTTATTTTTAACCTATTACTAATGATGCATAATTAAGCAAAACAATGACATGCTATCCTAAAAGATGTCTTAACTCGTACGCAATCAATCATGCAGTGTTAATAATGCTAAATTTAAAGAGCATCTTCCTCCATAATTAAGTAATGTCATTCAATCAACCTTAACTGTCTGATACATCTTCAATTCATTAAAAGAGGTGAAAAAAAAAGGCTACAAAACTGCTGCCATAGTGGTGAAGTAGTAGTTCACACATTATACATTAATTGGATGTACTCTTTCTTTTGCAGAGGCTTTTGAACCATTTGACACAATTTGAAGCAGTTGCTTTGACTCTGCCGAAACCACCCTTAGAACCTGAATTCTTGTTCTTTCCTGTTTCCTTCTGAGATCTTGTGACATCATCTTCCATGGCACCAATACCACCAGCACCCCATTGATCAGCCCAACTTGGAGCTTCACTTGCCATCTTTCACTGTTGTTGCCTTCACCATAAAACAATCTTAAACCTTTCAGATACGAAGAGACAAAATCTCAACAATCATTGCTACAGAACACTCTAATAGTGAGGCTTTTCTGAATTTGCAGTAGCCAACTTGAATCTTATGCTGAACGAGGGAATAATAAATTTAAGTACTTTTCTTCAAAATATGATAGATCATGAATCGGGCACGTGATCATGAATTCATATAAATTGCAAGACACATCTAATAAAATCTTTCAAATCTAGAAATACTTGGCTAGTGCATGTGGTGAAAACTTGAGACAGAAAAGCTTAAAGACAGGAGCAATACCTCCAAATGGAATGACTGAGATTTTTGATGCAGAAGAATGGTTGATGAAAGACTTCAAATTTAAAAGGTACAGAAGGAGGACTGATGGAAATGATATATATATGTATATATATTGAAATGTTATGTTACATTGCTTTTCCTTTTCCTAATTTATCTTTATCTTTTTCATAACAGGACTTGACAACTCACCTATTTGTTTGAGTATTCCCATCTGGTTAAGCAAACTATGTGCGCCATCTTTCCTAGTTTTTTTTTTAATTTGAAATAAATACTAAACCTTATCTCATAATAATAGTATAGTGTGTGAGTTGGGTAAGGTCTTTGTTGAGGCTTGGTGTGGTTTGTGAGGCATTGTCATAGAAGGCCAATGGTATTTGTCAATTCTCATCCAACGTTGTTGGACACTTTAATCAATGCATGGATCAAGAATCTTGAGACTTCTGTTTTTATATATTTTTTATAAAAAGGTATATAATTATTACTGTTTTATCACCCATACTTTTGTGGGCAAAAAGATAAAGAACATATATTCATTAAAGTATGATTAGGGGGAACACTAGTCTATGTTTAGACTACTAGTATCAACCCCTTTTCTCTGTCTGGTTTATCTTTGCTTTTAAAATTCCGAACCTTCTTTCAAAAGTTTTCTGGAAAACTTGTCTGCATAAATGGTTGTGAAATGATGCAGTAGCAGCTGTGGTAGTTCCCTCTTAATGCTCTTATTGGTTTTTTCTGATGAAAAAAAAGGTTAGAAAAGGGTAATATTGGTGAGAAGTTTGGAAGTCTTAAAAAATGAAGGTTGGAGAGTTTTGATTAATTGGATCCAACCAACCATAGGTGTGGTCCAATGCTTGCTATAAACAAAGGTTTAAAAAGAAAAAGAAAGGTTTGTGAAAAGAGAGGGTGAGAGGGGAAAAAGAACAAAGATTACATAACATGGTAACGTCTTCTGTACGAATGAGCCTGTATTTATCCAACATTAAACTAAAGTGATGCTACCTCAACCCTCTTTCAAATTCAAACCACTCGATTAAAGTTAAATTAGTATGTTTTTGGTACTCATAATGAATTAACTACTTACCTTTGCACTTGAGAATCATAATAGTTTCTTCTTCAACACTAAATCTTCGCATGTTTTTTCATAAAGAAAAAAATTAAATTAGAATATGGGTCATTTTGATCGGAGCTCAGAAAATATTATCAACTTTATATCAGTTTAGTCTTTCATTTTAAAAATGCGTGAATTTAGTTCTTCTTACCAAATTTTGTTAAATTTATTTGACATTTTAAACGTATAATATGATCATATTTGAGTTAACATTAAAGCGAACATATGTCAAACGGTGTAAATAATACAAATACTATCATAAAATATGTTTAAAACGTCAGATAAACTTAACAAAATTTGGTTAAAAGGACTAAATTCACATATTTTTAAAAATGAATGACTAAATTGATAAAGATTTCGAAAAGAGACTAATTCCAGATTTCACTGGAACTTAAAATACCAAAACCATATCTAACCCTAAAATTTATTACAACCATCTCATATCTTCACAAATCAACCCATACAAACACACTTCGTTTCTATTATCCGTCTTCGTAAAGTTCTTTGAATAATTAAATTATTAGAAGCAAACACACGCTCAAAATATGGGTTTCAATGAATCAACACTTGTATTTGTGAAACATACGGAATTTATCTAATTGTTCTTTGAAAAAATTTTAGTAATACATAAATTTTTAAAGTTTTCTTCACTTTTTAAGTTAGTAATTTTGATCAAGTCATGTTCAGTTCCTCTGTCTTGTGTCATGTTGACACTTTTTCTTATTGATGATTAGCATAACTTGTCATGTAAGTTACAAACATAAAAAAGAAAAAAATAGGTAAATAAAGTAAGCACTTTTGTCTTTAAAAGATATAGGCACAGGTGGCTATTAAAGAAATTTTCAAGTACTTCATATAATTTGTTGTCATTAATACATTCGTTATTTATTTCTTTTCTTTTTTCTTTTACTCTCATAATAACTTTTTTAAAAGATCACTCGTGATACAGCTAAATGTTATTTAACATTAAATGATATTGTTGGAGATGTTATTAGAAATGATATCAATTTACCACATATAAATAAGGGTGAACTTTATCTTAAGAGTTGTAGAATTTTAATGTTCAAATAATAGAAATTGTTGTCTAGAACCCCACAAATAATAAAGTATCGAAATGAAGACGCAAATAAAGAAGGATTGAGCTTGGAAAATACATCTCCACAACATAAATATGGTTACTTTCTATGAGACACATTGAAATTTGATGGTTTGATATATCTTAGTAGAGTTCCATACATCTTACAATATTCCTATCGGACATTAATAACTCTATTATTTAATACTTTTATTAAATAATTTAATTTGACATCTTAAGTTAATATTTTATTATTAAAAGAAAGACTTAAATTTTTGTCCACAATTCTATCCATTTTATTCATCTTAAGTTTTTGAGGAAGACGTTTTATCCACCATTCTACCCAAGTTTACTGTAATGAATTATGTTGTCTAACCACTTCAATTTTTTTCTTTACATTTCACACCTACCAACTCCCTCTCTTCCCACTTTCTCATGCTTACCAAATGAAACTTAAATTTGACTTGTACTATAAAAATAAATCTCACCCTTCTTATTAATTTTCTCAACTAATATGAGCTGTAATTGTATGTATGCTTGTCACACCATTCAACCAATTCATAAAGTTTGTAAAAATTAATCATTGAAATGGTAATATATACAAAATTTTGAATGATGAAAACCTGAAACAAAAATAAAAGTTTTATACTGTGTGACATGACCTGCACACTTTTATAATGATCAACAGTTATCTTAAAACGTCAATTTTCATGCACTTTATTATCGGACATGATAACAGTAAGCATAATAATAATATTTTGATTTTTTTTAAAGATATTAACTGTATTTTTGTGTTATTGTTTTAATTAATTTGTACTTTCTTTTTCAAATGTTTAAAAAAAATGTAATACCAAATTAGTGGCTATTATCTTTCATGTGAGTATTGTATGTTTTGTAGTGTCAATTCCATCACAGTCAATTTTATTCTTGAGAGGTGCTTTGAAGAATAAGGAAAAAACATATTTAAATTGTTTTTATTTTTAAATGATTTGAAACTATTAGATAAAGTAAAAATATATATAATATCACGTTTCTAGAATTTTTAATATTATAAAATCTCATATTAAACTTTACTTTTTATTAAAGACAAAACTGATCATTCTTTTATGAGGGAATAGTTTACATTAAGTGATTAAAAATGTAATGTAAATAGTAGAACTTTATAATAATTATTAAAATATGTGGAAAGGTAAAATCCGAAATAAAAACTCTTGAAGAATAAACTAGAAGTATTTTAACAATATATTAGGATAAAGAAATGTAAAATAACATGACTAATCCTTCTTTTGTAGTATTGTTTTCCGTGAAACTTAGGGAAAGATTCTACAGCTGAGGGTAACTGATGGTTGGATACAAGACGAAAGTGGCCAAGAAAAGAATCGTGTGTTTGTTATTGTTAATGTTGTGAATGTGAATTTTTGGCAATTCCAGACAATATGTTATTTCGGCTTCTTCAAGGAAAAAAAGAAAAAAAGAAAACTCTGTTATGGGCCTTCCCTTCCCCACCCAACCACCATGCATACGCACAATTTACAAGTTGAAAGAAAAGAATCAATGCATGTAATATAATGATTCAATGAAGATAGATAAAACAAAACTGTAAGCAAAGAAATGAAGGCTTAGCTTCTAAGAACCTTTTGGATGATTCCATTAGAAGCTCTAACCTATTATAGCTTGCAGTTGAAAAAAATTAGAAGGATATCTATCTATCTACATTAAAAACCACCTAACTAAACCATTCCTATTCTCTTTTGTTCATACTTGTCTTCTTCGCCCTGTTACTTGGACTTTCTCACGGACTTTGATTTCTTCATTTTCCGCGATTTATCATCCACACTCGTCCATGTATACCCTGCAGGAATCGCAAAAGGGTCCGAATCCAATGTCATGGAGGAGGAACATCGCTGCAGTTGCTGTTGCTGTTGCTTATTCCCCGCACCCGACACGCTGCTACTTCGTCTCAGCCACGTGGTCGAAGAGGTCGAAGAGGAGCATCTGCTTTCTGCTTTCTTTTGTTGCTCCTCTCCACTCACCAAATGTCTGGGACTGGAGAATGGAGTGTAGAATTGCTCCAGAGGTTGCAGCTCCACGAACTTTGTGAAAGTAATCACCACCCTCACTGTAGGGACCACCGGTATAGCCACCTGATCACACCAAAACCACAATTATTACTATTAATCCTAACCATTATTATTCCTCATCTGTCAAAGTATCAATCCTCACGATCTTAGCTGAATGTTGTATTAGTGGCAGACAAATCACGGTCAACACCCCGACATTGACTTCGCCATGGACGTTGGCAGTAAAGGTAGGGTCATCCGCAGTCGATTCACTACGCGCCAAACACATCCAGCACCACGTCATCATCGTGTGGGACCGTGCTATTCACCTCACATCACTGTTCATCCAAATTATTACTCATAACTCACAACATTGGCCCCACCCAAATTCTAATTCTCAGCGGGGGATTCTTCGACTATGGCCCACAACAAAAATAATACCGATAGGCTTGACAAACGGTAAAGCCAAAATAGAATCTGAGTTTTAAAATAATTTACTTATAAAAAGACTAAAAATGCTGCTATTCCCATGATGCCCTTACCTTAACGGGGAAAGTTCCCGCCGGGAACGTGGTAGTGAGTATCTCTCTGAGCCTCCTCACAGCCTTCACCTTATTGGCGAGTATGTCGAGTAACGGCAATAGCTCCTCCGTCTTCAACGGAAACTGCTCCGTTAGCCACACCGATGGCCGTAAGCTTCTGATAAACTCTTTTTCTTTGGTCTGTGGCGCAGTCACGCTTGCGCAAGATCGTCGCGGAGGTGGAGCCGTTACGTACGTTAGGTCCACGCTTTTCCTTCCCATTGGGACCCATTCTCTATCTTCTCGGACAAAACTACTGTGTCTTCTCTTGTCTGGCACGGGGAACCCGAAATTGGGATTTTCCGCAACAAGAAAACCGTCGTCGTCTTCGTCCAGCTCCAACGGCAACACCTGCTCACTCCCTGCCGTTTCAGATTCACCGCCAGCAACTTTCCTCGACCGGAAACTGAAAACCACGTTATGCATTTCGTACACCTTCGCCTTCCATTCTCCCACGCTCTCTGTTTTCTCTTGCCTTCGCCAGTTAGTTCTGCCTACAAGCTCTGCCTTCGTCACGTCCATGCCAGGACGGTACACACTCGTCTGGGAGCAGAATCCGGCGACATCGGACTCGTTCATCGGTCCGCCTGCGTTCTCAAATGCATCGAAGATTTTGCGGTCGTCCCGGTTGAGAACGAGAAGCGAACCGGGCGGGACATCGTGCGCGTGATCGCCGTCGCCGAGGAAGAGGAAGCTCTGGTCAGTGCGCTGGATTTTGAGACCGTCGAAGCCGGCGAGGGAGGTGTCAGCGCGGAGGTTGCCGTCGCGCTTCCAGATTTTGTAGGTGTCGGAGGGCGCAATCTTGCCGACGAAGGGAATGACGGAGCTCTCGAAGTGGAAGGAAATCTCCATGTAGAAGTCGCGCATGCGGCGGAGCACGGAGATGACGCGGGGGAGGCGTCGGCGCCACTTGGACCAGGCATTGCGGTGGTGGAGGCGGAGGAGGACAAGCGCAATGTCGGAGGCGCGGCGGCAGAGAGCCTCCTGTAGGGCGTTCCAGCCAGCGGAGTTCTGGAGGGAGACATCGGCGCCGGCAGTGGCGAGGGCACGGGCGGCGAAAAGGTCGTTGAGGCGTACGGCGAGGTGGAGAGGAGTTTCTCGGTAAGGAACGTCGCGGCGGTCGAGTAGGGCGGAGATCTGATCAGCGATTTTTTCCTGCGCGAGGGAATCGGATTCGGTTTGGATTAGAGAAGGATCGGGGAGACGCGGGAGCGAGGAGATGATTCTGGAGAGAGTGGTGTGATCGGCCAAAACGACAGCGTGGTGGACTGGACTGTGGGCGTAATTCTGTGGTTTTATGATGGGAGCAGTGTTCGACTTTGCCATGCTTTGTGATGAAGAAGATTTTAGAGTTTAGTAGTGACAGTGTTATTATCTTATGTTATGTTATGGAGTGAAGGGTATTATGGTCCGAATGCAATAGGCGCGGCTTTTTGTAAAAACCAAAGGGAAAGGGACACCTTGTTGAGATACTCCTTCACCTGTCACTTTTCGTCCTTTCATATTCCTTAGGCTTTTTCCACTTTCACACTCAACACACCTTCCACTCCAACTATTCAAAATTTTACATTCAACATACATTCAAACCACACAATAATCCCTTCAAATCATGTTTTTTACTCTTAACTCTCTTCACCTTCTGAATTGAAAACAAAAAAGGTAAATATTGGTAAGAGATGTGGCATGGATGAATCTGCTTTGAATGTTAGGGGAAAAGGGTATTTGTTCCCCCATTTTTTTCAAATTTTTAATTTGTATAATTCTTTAATTTCTTTTATGAGGTAAGTTTTTTAAATAATTAATTTTTTTATTTGTTTTCGCATATACAAATCATCTATTTATTTTTCAGTATTATTTTTAAAATAATGCATTTTTCTCCTTAAATTTTTCTTTTGTCTTTGTTTCTTTGACATTGTTTGTGAGACGTACAAAGTTGGACTTATTGTCTAATTTTTAGAAAATTAACGTTGCATACAATGTGCGCACTTAAAATTGGTTTCTAGATGGTCAAAATGATCACGATAACTTGTTTTCCTCCAATTTTCAATAATTTGATACTAAAATGTCTATGTAAAAATTATATGGATGGTAACATAATGTACGCTTAATTTTTTTATCATAAATCTATGAATTTTTTTTATAACATGTAAAATTAATACCGGACCATTACATTTTTTTTATGTTGGATGAATCGTTTTCCAAAAACCTAGAATAAAACAACTAAAAAAAATTATAATTCATTCTGATAATTATTATTAAAATTACTCGTTATTAAAGTTAAACAATCCTTATATTTATTTTATTTAATCAAAGAAAAATTAATAATTTAATATAAATTTATAATCCGAATACTTCCTTCTCATTAACCTGCAACCTAATCAATTATATTCGACTAATATAATAATATAAATTTAAAATATTAAATTTATATTATATTAACAAGATCCAACTTCATCTATGGTGAGGTGAGGCCTCATGTCTCTTTTTATTTCCACAGAATATTTGGTTGTATTATTGAATAATTTGGTGATATTGGTAACAGTGAACATGCAATACGACAGTAAGGTTGTTGAACATGACTTTTCTTCAATTGGAATATTGGAGTCAATTTTATTTTTCTCTTTTTTAGTATTTTGTTAATTTATTTGTTTTATTAGTATCATTTCAATAATTAGATCAACTGTACACAGGTCAGAGTGTAGAGAAAAGTTAAATTAGACTTAGAGCATGCCAATTTCATCCACTACCTGAATTTAATTTTTAATTAGGATATTTTGATTGCCCTTGTCCTATTTTGTTTCATAATAACTTGTATTATCTTCTTTCATAACAAGCAGTGTATAAAGAATCTTATATGATAATAAATTATATTCATAAGTTAAGAATCATTTGCAGCATAATGTTTTATTGGTCAACATTTTTTACAATAAAATTAATCCGGACCACTTAACTGCGTCCGACATTAAAAGTAACTGTGTTGAATTTTGACCCAAATAATGCAGCTACAATTATAGTCATTGTCTATCTATCATTGACTTACTTATTTATAATTAATATTTGAAGCTGTTAAATTTGACCAGTAATTATGTGGTTGTTGAAACATTTGGTAGATTATTTATGCATCCATCTACCTATTGTAAAGGTATTTTTATTTTTGTAACCGATTGAATCAATAATAATTTAGTTGTAAGTCAAATTTTTCATAAAAGTACATAATTATATAAAAAAGTTAAATGCATTGTAAAATGTTAACGGAACAAAGAGAAGGGAAATATATATATATATATATATATATATATATATATATATATTTTTTTTTTTTGTGTCCACATTTCATAATTCTAACTTTACCTTTTATAATATAATTATTTATTAAATTTTAAAATTAACAGTTACTTTTACAAGTTTTTACAAAACTATTTATTTATTTTCTTTTTTTTCTTTTATTCATCAGCAGTTATTTCTCATGTTTTCTCCGTACATTTCACTTTGTTTTTGATAAATATAATTTTATTTTGTTTATTAAATTAATAACATTACAATGTTATTCATTACTAATATAATATCATGCATATTAAAAAAAATGCGTACACACAGACGTGATAATTCCTGTATTTACGCTGGTATATATTAATATAACTATAGAAAACTCTTACATCTATAAAAAATAATAAAATTATAAAAATAAAAATGAAAATGAAAAATTTAATTTTCTATTTATATTATTGGTATTTTTTTCTATTTTAGATAGTTATAATTCAGTTTTAAAGGAACAAAAATCAAATTAATTTAGAAAAAATGGTTATTAAAGAGTAAAATTAGAAAGAAAGAAAAAGTGAGAATACCAAAAATATGAATATTTATAATTTTCTTTCACTTTATATTTTTATTGCTTGATTTGTTTTATTCTCATGAAATCCACTTACATCCAAGGTGCATTTATTTTTATTATATTTGTTGTATATGTAATTATGTTTAAATAACATATTATTGATTATAATGAATCAGATATTTTTTTAGATTTCATGTTTGAATATACATTTAACGTGTTCAAACAACACTTTTGATAGACACTTGAGTCGAAAAAATGTTAAATGGTGTAAGTAATTTAAACACCAATCTAAACTGTCATTTGACAAGTTAAACAAAATCCAAAGCTCTTGGATTAAGGAGACTACGTCTATTTATTTTTTTAACGAATTTCATTTTTTTTGTAAATTAAGAGATCAAAAAAACATAGTTAATCTTATTTAATATGTTTCACATGTTCAAAATTTTTTTATATCTATTTTAACACCCCAAAATAAATTCCGAAGATTTGTCACTGTTCAGGGGTGTCAAAGTGAGCCAACTTAACTCACACATGCCAACTCATTACATGTCAGCTCAATCTGACTCACTTTTTTATGTGTCCAAAATTTTGTAACCTGATTCTACCAACTACATGTTGGTGGATTAGCCAACTGACTCACTAACGAATATTTTATTTTTGCAATTTATTATAGAATCATGAAAGTGGATTGACTTGATCTATTTTTTTTTAATAATAGTGGAATCAGAGTGCTCACAAAATGTTGCAAGTGTTATCATAAAGACATTGGAACCAAAGTATGAACGTATATAGCTTTGACAAACAAATAAATTAAACACTCAAATTTTTCAAATATTACTGAATAAAATTTGAATATTTAAAAATATCAAATTGTGAACCTATATTATTAGAAGTAATAAATAATTATAATAAAAAACTTATAAAAAATGTTATAATTTTTAATGAAGTATTGTTTTTGGTAGATTATAGGTCAACTCACCTTGAACCTTATTCAAACTCGTTTAACTCGTGGGTTAAGTGAGTCACGTTTAGTTCAACTCACATTTAAAAAAAAAACTAAAATTTTATCAACCTAACCTAGCTCGATCCCGTGGTGGGCTAAGTTGGTTCATGGGTCAGAAACTATTTTGACATCTCTATTGGTACCTAATGGTAGTGAGAATAAGAATGAAAAAAAAAATTATATCCGTTGTATTCCAGTACACCCAATAGTCTCACATCGCTTATGAGTCGATGTCAAAAACAATTTAAATATTTTTTCCTTCCTCTATCCTCTTAGATACTTTCTAAAGACAAAATTTTGATGGAACTCCACATTCAAAAGTGAACAATATACAGTTTAAATACTTCTTTCTCATTCTACTTTCTGAGTATCTTTTTAAGAACAAAACCGTGAATATCTCGAGTTGTATAAATATTTTTATAATTATGATTATGATGTCACATTATATATAATCGTGTTAATTGTATGGTTAGGTGTAAATTATGGACATTAGCTTACTTTATGTGAGACTATTTGAGGCTAAATCGACAAAAAAAAGTTGTCTATTTGGTAGATAAGTTTGACCGAAAGTGACCATGGTGACCGTCTCGAATATAAGCTCGATATTTTTTTCACATGTTTATGTCACATTTGAACTTAAGAAAATAATATTTAATTTTATATTGAATGCGATTTACGTAGAGTGCTAAAAAAGAACAATAAATATTGTTTGATGATAAAAATGGTGAAAAATGATAGCAATATATTTTTTATAATAAAATTGTCTATACAAAAATATCTCAAAATTAAATTCAAAAATTAAATTATGATCTATGACAAATATTTTAAAATTTTTAATTAAATGAGTTCTGAAATCAGAAGTTGAGTTCCATTGACATGTGCTTTAATAAAACAATTTTTTAATAAACAAATATTGAGTATACTAACTAAAACTGCATTTCCTTATACCAAAATAAAAAAATAATTGCATGATACAGTAACTCCGTACATTCTTACAAATACATCACTTCAAAAATATATATCTTTTATTTTAAATACTCTATTATTAATTGAAATTAAAATATTTTATAAATTAACAATGGATATGTTTATTTTGGCATTTGATTACTTTAGTATACCTTTCAGTGAGCAAAAACGGAGATCTATGTACTCTACCGAAGAAAATGTGGATTTACGATTTCTTTAAACACAGATCGTACATTGAATAAGGTTGCAGAAATTTTGCTTGTAGCATGCGACAATTCTGGTCACCTACCTCTCTCTTAGCCAATTGTTTGGTTTGGTTGGCCCTTTTCTAAATTCTGTCGCATTTTAATCACCAAATGCAACCTTTTGTTTTGTTTCAACTGGTGGAAGCACTGGCATAGTTCATATGCTTATACCATCTGTTTTATTTATTGTGGGGTCACCCAAAATTCTAAGCGCCAACCGTAATTCATACATTCACACTACGTATTTCTTAAACAATGTCATGCTGTGAATCACCCAAACTCACCAACCATCGCCACTCTGATAAACTCTGAACTTCTCTCCCTTTCTTCCTTCACATTGTAGATTAGGTTCCTTCATTTTCATGGCTCTTAAGGCCGTATCCATCTGGGGTTATTCCAAAGTTCCTCCTCCTCAATTGGGTGCTGGTCTTGCCAATTCTCATCCTACTCCGATTTGGAATCAAAGATATGATTTTGACAAATGTCGCAGGTGGGAATGCTGTTGTTTGGGTGTTTCGGCTCAGAGAGCTACCACTGCTGTTGAAGATGAGGAGCCCAATGTCCCCCCTTTGGTCGAGTCTTCTGGGGCTGCTGATGGTGTTCACCAAAATGAGTCAAAGGGCTTTCACAAGGACATAAACCAGCTTCCTAGTGAGTTATAAGATTTCTTCCCCCACATCATAATTTTGTTATCTGTGTTTAACTGGCACTCCGAGAATTCTAGAGTTGAGCTCATGATTTAAGTTATAAATGTTGCTGATTTCGTGACCAAACTTTGCTTTTCAACTAATGTTTCTCCTATTGGTGTTTTGGAGGGATAATTTTGCTACTGGTGCCTTTGCTTTTTTCACTTTTCACACACAATTTTGTGGTTGATGCTGGCAGGGCAAGACTTTCACAGTATATGCATTTGATATCATCATTGCGGTAGTTCTTCTTTACATCTTGTCGTCTTTCAAGGCCCCCCTTTTTTATAAGGAGAAAATTGGATCATGTTCTTCAAATTCTCCACTCAAATGACTACACATGAATGCTCTCTCCATTATCAAATCACTTCTATTGAATATACGTTTTGAATTTTCAATAAATAAACAGGTTTTGTCGTTTAATGGGAGAATTTTATGGCAAGGCTGCAAGAAACTACTTTATCTAAGTTCCGTCTTTTTAATTAACAGCCCCAGGGGCCGTCCTATGTTAATGGATTTGATGTTTCTTGAAGGTGTTACAGTAATTTGCTACGATAATACTTGCATCTGAATGAGCATTTTCTTCTGTTAGAGGAATTATTGGTTAAATTTTGTTGATAATAAAGATAACCAACACAGAGGATAAGCCCCCACAAAGTAAAACGCACAAAATCCAAAACTTGCAAATAGAATTTAGAAAGGAACAGATATGTTGTCTTAGAAGAGGGAGAACACATGCCATATACCGAACTTAAAAGGCCGTCTTCCACAGGGGAAAATCTCTCTTTTTCTCACTATTTTTGTTTTTGCCAATTCCTCTGAGTCTACTTGTTTGAATTGAAAACTACCTGAAAGGGAGATTGTTAGTGATGTGACTGGTTACATTTGTGCTTGTAAGATATGTAGAAAGACAATAGACTAACTATGACATGCAACATCAATATTTCCAAACGGCTGACCTTGTTCATTGCATTTGATGTAATTTTGGTGATCCGTGATGAACTCAAGGTAACACAGCCTAAATTCTTTGCTTATTACGATGGCATCAGCGGATATGGCTTATGACTTTTTTAATGCAGGCATGCACTAATTGTTCCCGCTTCAGATATTATGAATTCTATCAGAGCAACATATATATAATTGAATGATCCTCAGGACTGCCTAACCAATAAATTCTAGGTTACTCAGATAGATACAACTGTACTTTTCTTATACAGCGTAATGATTATCACATTGATCTTCTTTCTTATAGTAAATTAAATTATTATACTTTAGCTTAGTACACTTTGAGCCTTGCACACTTGCTAGCATATGGATGTGTATGCATGCAGATAGACAATTTCATGATATGTACTGGATGGAATTATGTTTTTATGCTAGTAATAGCCAGTAAGTGATGTAATTCCCTTTGGTATTTAATTAACATTGTATCACAATTATGTAATTTGGTTAATTGCAGAGCCATTAACAACAATTGACATTTCTTCTTCTTCTTCAAGTAATGGATCAAAGGTTCGCGTGGCTTTTCAGGTATGATAATTAAGTCTTTTTTTCAAAATAAAATATTCATGGCACTATAACCTTTGCTAACTAGTCAGTTGGCTGATACAGGGACTTCCAGGGGCATACAGTGAGGATGCAGCTTTGAAAGCATATCCAAAATGCGAGACTGTGCCGTGTGACAATTTTGAATCTGCATTTAAGGTTCCATTTCTTATTTTATTATATCTTCTGTGTATATTTGATGCATTCGCTTGTAAGTTATACTTATTGCAGTGATATATTTATATTCTTCTCCACAGGCAGTTGAGTTATGGTTAGTGGATAAAGCTGTTCTGCCCATTGAAAATTCTGTTGCTGGAAGCATCCACCGTAATTATGAGTTACTTCTTCGCCATAGGCTGCACATTGTTGGGGAGGTTCAGTTGCGTGTTAATCACTGCCTTTTAGGATTGCCTGGTGTGAGAAAGGAGGACCTCAAAGTTGTTGTGAGTCATCCCCAGGTTGGTTATTACATATAGTTTTTTTTTTTTTCTGTTTTCTTAATCGAGGTAAAGAGTGAATAAATATGATGCATTATGTTTCGCATTTGAATAAAATGAATGTGTATGTGTGATTCTGCCTTAAGATAGCATCGACTTCCTAATAGTACAATTTATTGGATTTCATCAATCATGTTTATTGCTCTGCTATGTAATAATGGCTAACCTCAACATGCGAACTTTTAAGTCTTAATTAACCTGGTTTATGATTGCACAGACTTTTGAGACAGCTGCCTACGTCACCAAACTAAGCTTACCTGTTCCAACAAATTGTTTCAATGACAATTTTACATGCAGGCGTTAGATCAATGTGAGAAAATGCTTAATGATTTAGGTGTTGTCAAGATTGGTGCACGTGATACTGCTGATGCTGCTCAGGTGTATTATGAATTCTCTTGGTCAAAAAGTAAGCATTGATTAGGTTGTACTGTGGCATTTCCTAACAATGATGTTCTTGAAAACAGACAGTGGCTTCAAATTGTGCAAGAGACACAGGAGCTATTGCAAGTTCCCGAGCTGCAAAAGTATATGGGCTCGACATACTGACAGAAAGAATTCAGGTAAGGTTTCCTTTGTGTTATGGAAGATTTAGCTGCTAAATTATATTGCCTTAGCTCACGTTTTCTTTTATCACAACACCAACTTTAATGCATGCAAATTGGATGTCATTGGGTTAGAAATTGATGCCTTATTGATATATTTTAAATGTTTGGCCCAGTCTATTAAATTGAAATTTGATCATCACTTCTAGCAATGAAAAATATGGCTGTAACCAAATTAATAGATTTTCTAAAAGTAAGTGATCATGCTGTATTTTGCTTGGTGATAGCATTTATAGTGTAATTATTTCCTATCGATTTCTCTTTCCTTTTCTTTTGATTCTGTGCAAGTTTGTATCTTGGTGGACCCAGATGTTGACAGAAAAGAAATTTGTTTGTTTGTCAAGCATGTAAGCTCTAAGCTTGAGTGAAAAGCTGCACAGATAACTCCATGGTATAACATACAATTTGAAAGAAGGCCTTGGTACCTGATAGTGTTGATATGTAGATGGCTTAATGGGAATTGAATCCATGTTAGTTAGGAAGGATCCATTAATGGATTGGATTTAGTATGACTTTATGTCATAGAAAATATTTGGTTTTCTAATAGAAAGTAAGTAGTTTTGTTGGGTATTAGAGATCAAGAACACTAGATGCTCTAGTGAACGTAGTATAGAATGTGTAAGGAAAGATCAAAGATATGATCAAAACGAGAAGAGTGATATATTCTATAAACTCATTTTTGATGAATACGTACAAGAACAGAACACGATGATTACATCGAGTTTACATATCACACATAATTGCTCAAACAGGAAAGAGCGAATTACAGAAATGATCGGTATAAATTACACAAACACGTATCAATCCAACTCTTGGCTAAGTTAGATAGACTCGAGTATATATAGACGAGCTGCAACTATAACCAACTATGTAATGAAATAATAAAAAGCTTAACTAACTAAACAAAACAATCGTGCACTAAATAAAGTTTCATGTTATCATTATACTACTTTTAGCAAACAAAAAAGAAACAAGGCATGAGTCAACAAATATTCACCTTGATTTGAGTTTTCTTCCAAATCAGTGTCATCAGACGATTGTCACCAGCAATCAACATTCAACAAATCCAAATAGTAGACTCACTTGCTTCTTGGAATAGGCTTGGTGTTGAACATATCAGCTAGATTCTCCATTGTACCAATTTTGCACACTTCGAATCATTCTTTTTTGCAAAGAAAATGATACATAACATTAATATGCTTGATTCATTCATGTTGAACTCGATCCTTAGCTAAGTAAATTGCACTTAGACTATCATACAATGATAATAGCATCCTGTATCACCATTAGGGCCTGGGTCATCCTTGTACACGAGCCCAACAATAGATGTACCTTTAAGGTACCTAGAAATACAATTAACCATTACTAGTGCTCCTTTCTAGGATTAACCATATACGTACTCGTCCTATAACCGGCAGGAGAAAGGTCTACCATAACATACATCCGACTCCCCACTGCACTAACATAAGAAACATGAGTCATGTATTCCTTATTGAATTATGAAAAGGCAGTACTGCTTATAATAAATAGATGAATAGACAATGTCAAAGGAGTAGCAACTGACATGACACCCTCATGCCAAAACAGTCCAAGACCTTCTAAATGTACTTTATTGACCCTGAAAGAGCTTCTTCTGAGCACAATCTCGCTTAGTGTGCTTGCTCAAAACTCTACCAGCATCTCCTAAGTCTTTCATCTCAAATTCACTGCTCAATAGTGACTTGAACTTTGAATCTCTACCTTATGCATAAACACTATAAGCAGGTTGTCTACATTTAACAAAAGATTAACATGGGAACTGTATTCCGTCAATAAAGTTCCCTTTTTGAAACAATTTGTTACAGATGGACTTTGTCATGCACAACTTCTTCAGCTTCAACTGCAACCCAAAAGTAGTCATTCACTACCTTATAAAGAATTTTATCTAAAAGGGACAAGAGGAGTAGAGAATGAGCCTTCAACTCTTGAATTCTCACAACAAACTCCTCTGGATGTTCAGTCCTACCAGATAGGGGTGTATACACTCCCTGTCCTTCAATAAAGCAATCATCTTGATGTGCTACAGATTGAAAGAGTTCTCTTTGTAAACTTTTCAATTTTGATCACCATAACCTTTCTCTTGAATGTCTTCTTGAAGATTTTCTTTACGACAAAAATAAACAAACAGAGGGGATTACCGCCTATAGATGAAGAACGGATAAGAATTGAAGCTCCACTACCATTTTTTTTGGTATCAGATATGAAGAAACTCACTAGATGCGAAGAACATTAGACGCTCTAGTGAATGTAATATAGAACATGCAAGTAAATATAAAAAATATGGTGAAAAGAGAAAAATGATATATTCAGTAAATTCCTACTTGATGAACACATACAAGAACAAAGAACACGATGATTACACAGAGTTTACATATCAGACTCGCTCATATAGGAAAAAACGAATTACAGGAGTGATCAATACAAATTACACAAGCACATATTAATCAAACTCTTCAGCTCTTGGTTAAGTTAGATAGGCTCGAGATATGTAGACTAGTTGCAACTGTACCTAACAAATAACAAAATAATAAAAAACCTAACTCATTAAACAAAAAAATCATCTAAGAATGATTATGAGTATTCGCATGTGCTATAGAAGACAGTCGACTTTCATCAGACAATGTCCATCAGATGCATCAAAGCTAGATGTTGTCATTATACGACTTTCAACGGATGAAGAGGAGACAATTCATAAATATATAATTTCTATATTAAAACTGGATGATGTCAGATATACATAGAAAATTACTGGATATTCCTTTCTCCATCCTTAGCTATTATTGGATAATATATTCTGTTGAAGCTACAAAAAACTAGAAAACAAAAACATGTTTGCAGTTTCTGGTGAAGTCAACAAGAGTCTAGCTTAAATGATTCATTGCGATTTTGATAGGATGATGATGAGAACATTACTCGTTTCTTGGTCCTTGCAAGGGATCCTATAATTCCAGGAACTGACAAGCCACATAAGGTATACTAATTTTAGTTCTTTACATTGATTTTTACAAAATGTGCTTATGAGTTCATGACTTCTCTCTCTCAGACTAGCATTGTTTTCAGTCTAGAAGAAGGTCCTGGTGTACTGTTCAAAGCCTTGGCAGTTTTTGCTATGAGGGATATTAATTTGTCAAAGGTGTGTTATAGTTATTGATATTGAAGTTTTAAAATTAAGACACGCATTCATTCCTCTTATTTTTTTCATGGAAATTCAGATAGAGAGCTGTCCGCTGAAGCAGCGTCCATTAAGGGTTGTGGATGATTCAAATCAAGGGAATTCCAAGTAAGTAATTCCGTTCGGTTCAAGATTTGCGATGGTAAAATTTAGGGTGTAATTTCTCTGCTTAAAATGCAAATTGATAAGTGGTTCGAACTTTATCTCAAATTGATCAAGGGTACATTTCAATAAAAAGCTTTATTAACACTTGCCCAACTTATTCGTAATCTTCACTATGAAATTTACGGAAATAAGTTAAAAAGAAGTTATTTTGAAAAGATTCTCTGTTAACTCTTCCTTGCACTTTATTCTAAATAACAAATTTTCAAGTTTCCAGTTCAAATGCAGAAAGGAAAAGGTTCTCAGGCGCGGTTTAGTTTTTACTTTATGAATATGATCAACGATACTGGTATTTTGCATACGTGTGAATGGTTTTAGGCATAAAACTTCTCTGGTAGCAGGTACTTTGACTACCTCTTCTACATTGACATTGAAGCTTCTATGGCAGAACCTCGTGCACAATATGCTTTAGGACAGTTGCAGGTCTGCCCATTATCTCATCAACCCAGTTTAATATTTTGTTTCTTATGAATTCAAATACTTTAGATTAATCTTTTGGTTGAAATCTATAAAATTTATTAGTGCAGGTGCATCTGATATAATTATTTAATACTATATTGATGAATAATGAATCTACTTGCACAATATTGAATTTTAGAAACTAGCACAAGGATGACAATTTGTAAAGAGTACTTTTATTTGATTGAAAAAGGAGATACCACATTCAAACCCATTAATCTGGTTGCATATTCCACAATCCTGATGGGAAAGCTTTTTTTGCTTTTACTTCTCTAACTTTAACTCCTTTTACATAATATCAGTTCCGTAGTCCACTGTTAAGCTTCCTTTGACTAATCTATAAATGCATGCATAATCATAAAACTCATCCGTCCTCACTCTTTTTCAGTAAAGAAAAAGTATTAAAGCAATGTTTTTATCTTTGGTGACTCCATATTATGAAATACAGCGTTCAAATCAAACGTTATCTCTAGTTGTTGGTAACGTCTATTTATTTATTTCATTTCCATTTCAGGAATTTGCTAGTTTTCTTCGAGTTCTTGGTTGTTATCCTATGGATACAGTGTTATAGGAGTTCAGTGTTGTTCATCAGAGGTAGATTTATAATCAGAGACACGGTGGAGGAAGTATCCATGAAAAGCATTGCCCCTTTCATTTCTTTCAAAATTCTTTGCATCTCCTAAGGAGGTGATTTGGAGTATATTATCATAGTTTTGACAGTGGAGTGAATGCTGGCAATGCCAACTTTGCCTCCAAAGTATATAAATAAATGACTCTATTGAATTATTGTGGCAAATTAATGAATGACCCAGCCACCCAAAGTTTTCTTCTTCCATCATCTGCTACACCAAGGCTTTTTATCTTTTTTGTTGATCGGGATTTTAGGGAACCAGATTTCCTTACACACTCCCTTATGTGGTTGACTCTTTTTGGTAAAAATAAATTATGGTTGTGCTAATTAGAAAATTTACTGAGATCAGATAATCTTGGAGCAAGTAATAACTTCTCTTTAAAAAAGTTAGAAAGTAGTTAAAATTGAAGTACAGAGATAATTTCATGTCTGTTATGCAGGCCAAAATCTTTTATTTCATCCTGTGAACAAACAATGCTTAAGAATATTGCCCACACATAAGAATGTGCAATCATTGAATTATTCACGAGCTCAATTTCTATAATCAAAATTCCTATAATACAAAATTTAAAAATGTTACTAGTACTAATTTATTGAGTTTAATGGATATGAATTCAAAGTTTAGAAAGACTTAACAACAATCTTTATTAAAATTATTAAATAATCTTAAATAATATTATAAAAAATTACAGTTCAAGTTGTCTATTCGTGTTAAAATCGATTGAAGCTTTAAATTTGCCCATCCAATAAAAACTAAAAATATAATGGGAACTTGCTTCTGTTCATGGTACCAACCAATCTAAACCATTACACAAAATCATTTTTAAAACAATGCTCAACAGGAGTTGTATATAATAAATTAGTATACTAATCATAGGTTGCATAGATAATGAGGTTTCAATTGTGTTTCAAGTCACTGAAAGAACCCCCCAAAAAAACAAACATGTTGACAAATGGTATCCTGATACAACACAATGGATGAGAAAATGCGAGACAACTTATTCATACGAAATAATCAGGACTAGTTATTTCCTGTTAAGCTCGCTCTTCACTTCAGTTCCTCCAAGAAATCAACATTGTCAACCAATACCTACAAAACTCAAACAAAATGAATCAGACAACCAAGCACTAATTATTAAAATGACAGAACATTAACAAAAGAGCATTTGACCATCTCCATGGAAACCGAATTACAAAAGTTGAAACAACATATTTTAGACCAAAAAGTTAACAGCATAGAAAGTTACCGTTAAACCAGTCACTTAAAGGTTTAACATATAATCCATGATTTTTAGGTCATGTTAGATGGAATCTAAAACTCCAATCTCCCAACCCAAACATTAAGTTTATATGACAGTATGATATCATCAGACCCTGAAGCAAACAGGTATTTATATGATTCTACAAGATCCTCAATATGGTGAGAAGAAGGGAGAGACTCACAGTTTTCCACCCATCAGGATCTAAAAACGAAGTGATTTTTGTATTAAGGCCAGGAATTGGCCCTGGTTGCCGGGTAATCTTCCCTCCTACCTCTTGTATAACTTGGCTAACTACCTCAGCACTCTTGTATACATCATCAGTACCAATAGCAATCTGTTACATTAGGAACATGAACTTTATCATTAAGAAGTACACAAACAGAGAAAAGTGTAGAAAAACAGTTTAGGTTCCAAGAAAGTCAGATAACAGAAGCTGTTAACTAACCTGTGCATAGGCATTACCCTTAGAGTATTCAGTGACACCATAGTTATTAGTCAACTCCAACACAGTTGTCTCATGCTCCTCTCCATACCCAAGCATAACTGCAGTGTACTGTAGGACATGCAAGTTGAAAAATGTTGCTAGTTATTAGAATGACTTACACATGAAAAATGCATTGCTAAGGAATACCAATAAGAAATTTCACCTTGGAATCAGGCTTATCAACCTTCCTTAGAACCTTCATGCCCAAAGCCTGTGCAAATGATCCCATAAGAAAATTTCTTTGGTCAATAAAATGCATTTGATTAATAAAAATTTAAATCACATTTCATCAAAAGCAGTTTTATGATCCTATTTTGAGCATCACAAGCAAAAGCAATCAATTGCTACACCAGGCCTTTTTAGGTAAATAATCCAAATCTGTTCCATGCAAAATAGAACATCAAGTTTCAGTCTTTCAATGGTAGCTACAAATTGGAAGCCACAACAACACAGTTAGCTGATTTTCCGGTCTTGAAACCCACCAATAAAACAGGTCAATTCTATAAAGAACAGTTGAAATAGATAAGAGGGCACTTGAATAGAATTTCCATGGAACAAACCAAAATCTGTAACTTGAGTTTTGGTTCACATTAAGAATGCTTCATACTGAATTCTGCTGATTGAATACAGTTACACAGCACACAAACTAAAAGCATAATAGAATTTTTGCTTATGGACACAAAAACAAAATAAATAATTAATGGAAAACTTCTCAAAGTTGACAGTCAGTGGATACTGATCCAGTTGTACCAAAGACAAAGTTTGAACCAGTTTTGACTACAACAATAGCACTGGATTATATGGGGGAAAACATGGATAGTTACCTTTTCATAAAACTTAGTTGAGCGTTCTAAATCTCCAACACGAAGCATTACTTGACAAAATGGGTCATGGACAGTAGGTCTTTGGATAAATCCAAAAGTATAACCATCTGGATCCTTCACAAAGGCAATAACAGTAGTCCCACCCTGAACTGGTCCAGGCTCCCTAGTGATGTTTCCTCCCTTGGCCCGGATGAGCTCAATCGATTTGTAAATCTAAAAATTGAAGCAACAAAGAGTTCATTTTATTCACTGTGCATATAAATACTCAAGCTTTTGTAAAGGTGGACTTTGTCTTACATCCTGAGTTGCAATTGCAAAATGTCCAAAGCCATCCCCTATGTCATACGAGGTCACCCCATAATCTGACAATAAGGTGACATTTAAGCAGTTAGAAAAATACAAAAGTCCAAGTGTTACGGCGTGGTGATAACATACTTGTCATGTAGTGAAAAATAAACAAATGCTAACCCATTGACAAAGAAAAACATCAAAATTATATCATTGAACCCAAAATATACATTCAATCAGACACCAAGGTACGCATGTGCGACAAGGAAAAGATCAGCGTAGCATACTGTATGTTAATTCGACAACAAAATGGGATTCTTCAGGGCCAAATCCAAGAAAAGCATTGGCATATTTTTCATCCGGGATATCTCTATGCCTCAAAAGTTTCATTCCAAAGCATTCTGTATAAAACCTGAAAGAACCGTGAGAAAATTTTAAGCACCAAATAACACAGAGTGTACCAATCAACGAGAACCCATGTCACAAGAAACCAACTTGATGGTGCGATCAAGATCGCCAACACGGTAGACAACATGGAGCATGCGACGGTTATCTTTCTTTGGCCATTCCAACAAGTCAGCCATATTCGGTGTTTGATTCTGCAACACAAGCCATAAACATTCAAACACCATCTCCCAAAAAGTTTTACATTTGCAGTGCATAAAAACCAAACTAAACACCATCACTCTGCATTAAGAAAAGGTGAATAGATTTGTTGGATTTAATTATTAAACATACATATATCAAGATTTTATAAAAGCAAACAAGAAGTTGGAAAATCTAAATAACGAGTCCAGATCGGTTTGTTTTAGGACTTCATCAAGATGCAAAAGTGGTGGAGTACCAAGCTTAAGGCATTGCTAGGAGCATAGCAACAAAACCGACAGTAAACTAAACCCACCCAGGTATCAGAAATTATGAAGAAAACGAGAAGTGGTTCAAAAGAATTAAACCAAACAAATTCCTACAAACGAAACAAGTATTCTCAAATCAAACAAAAACTACAATCAAAGACATGTCAGAAACATTTGAAGTGACTTACCTATAGATTGTTCTGGGTCTGTGTATGTCTGTGATTACAGTAGTAGAAGCCCGCGTATATATAATTCACATAAACTGCTTTTATATTGCTACTTTTTAATGAAATTACACTTTAGTACTTTTTTCAACAATTTTTTATTGTAAAAATGTGATTTCTCTTATTGGTCGTGAATTTGATTTTTATTATTCTGTAGGTGTTATTTTAATTCATTTAATAAATTAAAAAAAGAAATATTTACCAAAATTTTTCATACTTTATTTCATAGTTCCGTTACAGTATTATAAAAATGCCTAGGATTTGACAAAACGGAGCGGTCCATTCTTTTTATATGTTGATATGTAAAAAACGAATTGGATAAGATTAGTCTAAAAGAAAATAGTCAAAGATTACAACCTGTTTTACCACAGAATAGCTAAATAGATTCACCCACCATTTTTTTTAATTTTTAATTATTTAGCTTTTTCTTAATGTGTTTGTATATATTTATAAATAAATATTTAAAATACAATTAATTTTATCTAAGTTTTAATTAATTAATTAATATTTTTAATTAATAAGTTAAAATAATTATTATATTTCTTTTTAAATTATTTTAGTATCCGAAGTATTAATGATTTAAATTATAAGAGTTTAAAAGGTATTCTAATTATTACATTCTAATTCTATTATTATTACATTCTAATATTTTTATCGTATCTCCTTTTCACAATTCGATCATTTAAGTTTTGTTTCACAAATTTTAACATTATTTTTACTTGTATACATTTTAATAATATTTGTAATAAAATAATATATTTGTTTAAATTAATAAAAATAACACTTTCTTACATATTTAATACAACAATAAATCATTTTACTTTTTTTTAGATATCCATAAAATGTGTGAAAAAAAATCAAATAACAAATATTACAAATTAATAATATTTAAGTGGTAAAATGTGTGATTAACATATCCTTTCATCGTCAACGTATCATTCTCAACTAAAGAATAAGTGTAAAGCACATCTTATAATGACATGCAATTAATGCAAAACTTTTTCTTACTTAATTCTCAACCACATACTGCAAATAATTTTCTTTCACAAGACGTTTTCTAGTGCATGATTTGTGACTAAAAATTCAATCGAGGTTGTTGATATTTGAATTGAAAACAATTTATTATCACACTTAAATTCGCATTTTATAGATATACTCACATTAATCTAAACTATTTATCATCACATAAATCATAATATAAATTTGAGTTAGTAGTTTATTTCGTCTATTTGTTTTTGAATTGATTTCATTATTTTTGAAGTTTTCAATTAGATATCAATTTTTTTTTAAATTATAAGATTAAGCAAATAATATGTATATATATATATA